>Ga0114931_10001071_pt1 | contig 34714 bp, 35 predicted proteins | sample 2SBtaG_FD_89579 | JGI IMG/M metagenome (GOLD analysis project Ga0114931, IMG submission 89579) | Deep subsurface microbial communities from Kolumbo volcano to uncover new lineages of life (NeLLi) - 2SBTROV14_V59a metaG | ecosystem: Environmental > Aquatic > Marine > Volcanic | place: Kolumbo...
AAAGTAACCACGGAGTACACGGGGAGCACGGGGATAATTAATTCAATAAAATATAACTGCAGATCATTCTATAGTATTGATGTTACTTTCAGTTTGTGTAATTCAGCCACCAGGATCACAGAGGATTTTCTAGCTATCTTTTCCTCGTGTGCCTTGTTTGTCCTGCGGTTATTAGCAGACATAAGTTTTTCCCCGTGTGCCCCGTGGTTTCTATTCATTCAAAACCTGCCGGCATGCGTGTATGCCAGTCGGTCACTTGTTGATACTGGTGGGTCACGTTAAGCAGGCGTGATTCATCAAAGTAATTACCAATGACCTGAAGGCCCACAGGCAGATCGTTAACGAAACCGGCCGGGACTGACATCCCGGGCAGACCGGCCAGATTGACTGCGATGGTATAGATATCAGACAGATACATCGTGACCGGGTCATCTGTCTTTTCACCGATGCGAAAAGCGGTTGTCGGCGCCGTCGGCCCCATGATGACATCTACTTGCTCAAAGGCTTGTTTGAAGTCATTACTGATCAAACGCCGAACCTGTTGCGCTTTTAAATAATAAGCATCGTAATAACCGGCTGACAATGCATAGGTACCGATCATGATCCGGCGTTTGACTTCGGCGCCAAACCCTTCACCTCGTGAACGTCTATAAAGATCTTCCAGATCTTTTGGATCATCACAACGGTAACCATAACGCACACCATCAAATCGCGACAAATTGGATGAACATTCGGCAGGCGCCACCACATAATACGCTGGCACAGATAGGTGACTATTAGGCAGACTGATTTCTTTTACCGTTGCCCCGAGTTTTTCATATTCGTTTATCGCGGCACTGACACATCCGCCCACCTCTTTATCCAACCCTTCATCAAAATATTCTTTGGGCAAACCGATCTTTAAACCTTTGATGGATTTATTCAGACTGGCACAGTAATCAGGCACCGGTTTGTCTGCACTGGTCGAATCACGTTCATCGAAACCGGCCATGCTGTTAAGCATGATGGCCGCGTCTTCTGCTGTACGTGTCATTGGTCCCGCTTGATCAAGACTCGATGCAAACGCGATCATGCCATAACGCGAGACACGGCCATAAGTTGGCTTCATTCCGGTAGTGCCGCACAGAGCGGCGGGCTGTCGAATGGAGCCCCCCGTATCCGTACCGGTCGCACCTGCCGTCAGTCGTGCGGCTATTGTCGCCGCAGAACCGCCTGAAGAACCACCCGGAACTGACTCCAGATGCCATGGATTTCTTACCGGTCCGTAATAACTGGTTTCGTTGGAAGATCCCATAGCGAATTCATCCATGTTGGTCTTGCCTAGCATGACGGCACCTGCCGATTTCATTTTAGTCACAACGGTTGCATCATAAGGCGAAATAAAATTATCCAGCATTTTTGAACCGCAACTTGTTTTTACACCTTTGGTGCAAAAAATATCCTTGTGTGTGATTGGAATACCCAACATGCCGGCAGCTTTGTCGAGTTCCTTATTGGCAATACGCACATCCGCAGCGCGTGCAGCTTCTATCGCTTCGTTTTCTGTGATAGTGATGAATGAATTGAGTTGATCACTCAAGCGACGAATACGATCAAGAAACGATCTGGCAAGTTCTTCGCTGGAAAATTGTTTATCGCTCAGTCCTGCTGACAGTTCTGCTATGGTTTTATTATGCATTGGCTAAAAAAAGATATTTTGATAAAAATAAAAACTATTCGATAACCTTGGGTACCAGATACAAATCATCCTTGACCAAAGGAGCGTTGGATTGAAACAACTCGTGCTGATCACTTTCTGTGATGACATCCTCACGCAGACGCTGACTGACATCCAGCGGATGCGCCAAAGGCTCGACACCTGTAGTATCAACCGCATTCATCTGCTCCACCAGATGTATAATATTGGACAGGTTACGAGTGTACTCGGGAATATCATTCTCGCAGATGGCAAGGCGGGCCAGGTGAGCGATTTTGTCGATATCTGATCGAGTGAGTGACATCAATTTCTCCAATGTGAAGCTGGTAGCAGAATGGGGAACTTATCACAGTTACCACCTTGCCCAAACCCCCCTACGTTGGTAGAGTACATGCTCTTTTATATATGCAGTGACTGGCACTCTAACAAAGCATGTTACCAAAACGTTTTCGCGGTCTGTTCTCAACCGACCTTTCCATTGATCTGGGCACTGCCAATACCCTGATATACGCAAGGGGCCAGGGGATTGTCCTCAACGAACCCTCTGTCGTTGCCATCCGCCAGGACCGCGGCAACAAGGTCGTGGCCGCCGTCGGTGCTGAAGCGAAGATGATGCTGAGGCGCACCCCGGGCAATATTACCGCTATCCGTCCTTTGAAGGATGGCGTCATTGCTGATTTCACAGTCACCGAGAAAATGCTCAATCACTTCATCCATAAAGTGCATGAGAAGCGCTTTCTCCGGCCAAGCCCGCGGGTACTTGTGTGTGTACCGTGTGGTTCGACCCAGGTTGAGCGACGCGCCATCAAGGAGTCCGCCGCCGGCGCCGGTGCGCGCGAAGTTTATCTGATTGAAGAGCCGATGGCGGCCGCTATTGGCGCCGGAATGCCTGTTGGCGAGGCCCGCGGTTCCATGGTGCTGGACATCGGTGGTGGCACGACAGAAGTTGCCGTGATCTCGTTAAACGGTATTGTGTACTCTGACTCTGTCCGTATCGGTGGCAACCGCTTCGACGAAGGCATTATTAACTATATCCGCCGCAATTACGGCAACCTGATCGGTGAGTCGACTGCAGAACGTATCAAACTTGAAATTGGCAGCGCCTATCCCGCCAGTGAAGTGCGGGAAATGGAAGTCAAGGGCCGCAACCTGGCCGAAGGTGTCCCGCGCAGCTTTACCTTGAGCAGTAACGAAATTCTTGAAGCCTTACAGGAACCGTTGGCAGGCATTGTTGAGGCAGTCAAGGCAGCACTGGAACAAACGCCACCTGAACTGGGTTCTGATGTTGCTGAGCGAGGCATGGTGCTTACCGGTGGTGGTGCATTGTTACGCAATTTCGATAAATTACTCAGTGAAGAAACCGGTCTCCCTGTCATAGTTTCTGAAGACCCACTGACCTGTGTCGCGCGCGGCGGTGGTCGGGTACTGGAAATGATCGATGAACAAGGCGGCGATATTTTTGATCTCGAGTAAGTTACCAGACGAAGTGCCCGGCTATTTTTAACAGCCTCACAGACAAGTTCACCGGAGGTGTAAAATAAAACCTCTATTTCTACAAGGTCCCTCGATCACCGCCCGCTTTGTCCTTTTTTTCATCCTGTCAGTTGTGTTGATGACACTTGACCATCGGCAACACCACCTGGAAAAAGTTCGTGCCGGATTGTCTGTTGTCGTATATCCATTGCAGGCGATTGTTAATTTCCCTTTTATTGCTGTTGAATGGCTTGATGAAGGCTTAAGTACCCGACAATCATTGCTCAAGGAAAACGAACAACTTCGTAAACAATCTCTGGAACTCAAGGCGCGCTTGCAGAAGTTCAACTCCCTTGAGAATGAGAACATGCGCCTTCGTGAACTGCTCGAATCTTCATTCAAGGCAGGTGACCGTGTACTTATTGCTGAACTACTCAAGGTTAACCTTGAGCCGTACACACGAAAGATCGTCATTAATAAAGGCGACATCCATGAAGTCTACGTCGGACAACCGCTGGTTGATGCCTACGGTATTATGGGTCAGGTAACACATGTCGGTCCGTTTACAAGTTCAGCCATGCTCATCACTGACCCGAACCATGCGATCCCGGTTCAGGTCATCCGCAATGGTCTGCGTGCCATCGCCAGCGGCACGGGCAGTGTTAACCAGCTTGAATTGATTAATATTCCCAATAACACGGATATAAAGAAGGGCGATCGTCTGGTCACCTCCGGTCTCGGTGGACGGTTTCCCTCCGGCTATCCGGTAGCCACTGTTATTTCCGTTGAAAAAGATCCCGGTCTTCGATTCGCCAGAGTCATTGCGGAACCGACAGCTCATTTACAACGCACCCGGGAAGTCTTGCTGGTCTGGCCCGCCGGGCGACGCCAGGAAACCATACCAACAGCAAAGCCAGCCGGGGATAAAGGATGATTGGGCATCACCGTCGTGGTGGCTGGATCATCATGCTTACTTTTATTGCAGCATTGATGTTGACTATCCTGCCATTGCCTGACTGGGCCATCATGCTCCGGCCTGAATGGGTAGCCATGGTACTTATTTACTGGTGCATGGCCTTACCGGGACGTGTCGGCGTTGGTGTTGGCTGGCTCAGTGGCTTGTTACTAGATGTGCTTGGTGGCACTGTCCTGGGGCAACATGCACTGGGCCTGGCTCTGGTCGCCTTTTTAACGCTAAAACTTTATCAGCGCATCCGGGTATTCCCGGTATGGCAGCAGTCTCTGAGTGTTTTTGCATTCATTCTGGCCAACCAGATTATTGTCATCTGGATCATGGGTATTATCGGTAATTCACAATACGACTGGTCCTACTGGTTACCGTCAATCACCAGCATGCTGTTGTGGCCCTGGGTATTCATATTTCTGCGCAATACTCGCCGACGTTTTAAAGTAAGTTAATGCGTCGTCGAATTCATATAAAAGATAATTTCCAGGAAAAATGGCAGTTTAATCGTCGTGCAATTGCGGCGCTCGTGCTCATGGTATTGCTGCTGCTACTGGTTGTCGGACGATTATTCGATTTACAGGTATTAAGTCACGATCACTTTGCTACTCTTTCAACCAATAACCGGGTAAAACTGGTAGCGGTACCGCCCACACGTGGTTTGATCTATGACCGCAATGGCGTCCTGTTGGCAGACAATGTACCGTCTTTTAGTCTGGAAATTATTCCGGAACAGGTCAAAAACATAGAAGAAACCCTGACCCGTTTAAAGGCTATCATCCGGATTACCGATGACGACACCAGGCGTTTCTTTCAATTTCTTAAACGCAAGCGTCGGTTCGAGGGTATTCCCTTGCGGTTGCGCCTGACAGAAAAAGAAGTGGCCATATTTTCTGTCAATCGTTACCGCTTTCAAGGCGTCGATATCCAGGCGAGATTAACCCGTCATTATCCACTTGGATCATCAGGAGTTCATGCTATCGGCTATGTGGGTCGCATTGATGAAAATGAATTACAAAAACTGGATGAATCAAATTACAGCGGCAGCACACATATCGGTAAAGTCGGCGCCGAGAAATCCTACGAAGACACCCTGCACGGGACAGTCGGATTCGAGAAAGTGGAAATTAACGCGCAGGGCCGTGTCTTGCGTACCCTCGAACAAACACCACCTTTGCCGGGAAAAAATATTTACCTCAGTATCGACTCAAAACTTCATGCTGTTGCTGAACAGGCATTAGGTGATCAAAAAGGCGCTATCGTAGCAATCGCACCTGATACCGGTGGAGTACTGGCACTCGTCAGTACTCCGGGTTATGACCCCAATCTTTTTGTCAACGGTATTGATGTCAAAACCTACAGGCAACTGAGTGATTCACCGGCGAAACCGTTATTCAATCGTGCCTTGCTTGGACGGTACCCGCCCGGATCGACTATCAAGCCTTTCTATGGTCTTGCCGCACTCGATTATGGTGTTGTCCATACAGAACACAGTCTGTACTGCCCGGGCTGGTATATGCTTAAAAATGATGATCATAAATACCGCGACTGGCGCAAAAGGGGACATGGTCAGGTTAATCTGAAGCGCGCCATTACTGAATCCTGTGATGTCTTCTTCTATGATCTCGCTTTCAATCTTGGTATTGATAAACTCTATGCTTTTATGAGCCGTTTCGGGTTCGGAAAAAAAACCAACATTGATCTCAATGGAGAAGTCGCAGGCCTGTTTCCATCGCGGGAATGGAAAAAAATCACCTACAATCAGCCGTGGTACCATGGAGAAACGCTCATCACTGGCATTGGCCAGGGGTTCACCCTGATCACGCCGCTGCAATTGGCTTCAGCAACAGCAACCTTGTCCATGCATGGCCAGCAGATGGTCCCCCGGATCATTTACGCTACCCAGAAATCCGGCAGTGATGCCATTACCAAAATCGAACCCATACGCGGTGATAAGATTCAGCTGTCATCAGACAGACACTGGAATACGATTATTAATGCGATGATCAATGTTGTTCATGGCAAACATGGCACCGCACGTCGCATTGGCTTTAATGCCAGGTACAAAATTGCGGGCAAAACCGGTACGGCCCAGGTATTCAGTGTCAAACAAGATGAAGAATATAAAGAGGAAGAAGTGTCGAAAAAATTACGCGACCATTCCTTGTTCATCGCATTTGCTCCAGCTGAAAAACCACGTATCGCGGTCGCTGTCGTTGTTGAAAACGCAGGCAGCGGTAGCGCGGTCGCTGCACCGATTGCACGTAAGGTAATGGATCAATATCTGTTGAACTTGACCAAATGAAAGGTACGTGCTCATGAGTCTGATCGATGACATTCAACCAAGGAGCCGCCATGAGATTGGTGGCACCTCCTTTTTTCAGATGCTGCATATTGATGTCCCCTTACTGGTAGGTTTGCTACTGTTGTCCGGAACCGGTCTGGTCATCCTGTATAGTGCAGGTGGTCAGGACATTGAACTGATTACCCGCCAGTCTATCCGCTTGTTGATCGGGCTGGTGTTTATGTTTATTGCCGCCCAGTTACCACCACAAAAACTCCAGTACTGGTCGCCCTCACTGTTCGGGCTCGGGCTGGCATTGTTGATTGCTGTCCTTTTATTTGGTGATGTTGGCAAGGGGGCACAACGCTGGCTTGACCTGGGCTTGTTCCGCTTTCAACCGTCCGAAATGTTGAAAATTACTGTGCCCATGATGATCGCATGGTACCTGGCAGAATCACCCTTGCCACCTTCCCTGAAACGATTGTTCATCGCAACTTTACTAATTATTGTCCCGGCCGCTATGGTCGCCAAACAACCAGACCTTGGAACTGCCTTGTTGATCGCCAGTGCCGGTGTTTTTGTATTGTTACTGGCAGGCGTAGGCTGGCGTCTTATTACTGGTGTCACTATATTGCTGTCATCCTTGACTCCGTTAATGTGGTACATGATGCATGATTACCAGCGACGGCGTGTCCTTACATTCCTCAATCCTGAAAATGATCCTCTGGGAGCGGGATACCATATTATTCAATCCAAGATCGCCATTGGTTCCGGTGGTCTGTTTGGCAAAGGCTGGCTGAATGGTACCCAGTCACATCTTGAATTTCTGCCTGAGCGCTCTACTGACTTCATCTTCGCTGTTTTTGGTGAAGAATTTGGTCTGTTAGGCATCATATTTCTGTTGCTGCTTTACCTCTTTATCATTGTCCGCGGCCTTTATATAGCCACCCAGGCACAAAGCACATTTGGCAGATTACTGGCAGGAAGCCTTATCCTGACGTTCTTTGTCCACACCTTTGTCAATATCGGTATGGTCACAGGGCTGTTACCGGTTGTTGGTATGCCACTGCCACTGATCAGCTATGGCGGCACCTCAATTGTGACCTTGATGATCGCTTTCGGTATCCTGATGTCATTGCACACTCACAGGAAACTTTTATCACCGTAGATTATCCAAGTAGATAACGGTAAAGTTCTGTTTTAGAATTAAATACACACTAGGATCCAATAAAAATATATCATGCACTTGAACACATCAAACATATTGCGAATGACCTCTTTTCAGGCGGCTGTGTTGATGACATTGCTGGCACTTGTTTTCCCACACATGGCTTATACATCGGAAAACACAGCGGACTCAAACAGTGATATCGATCGTTTTATTGATGAAATGGTGCAAAAGCATAAATTTGACCACAAAAAACTGACCGAACTCTTTTCCCGGGTAAAACAACGACCAAGTATCATTGAAGCCATATCGCGACCGGCTGAAAGTAAACCCTGGTACAAATACCGCCCGATCTTTTTGACTGATTCCCGCATCAGGAATGGCATTCAATTCTGGAAAACTCATGCGGCCATTCTGGACAAGGCCAGTCAACAGTACGGTATTGCGCCTGAAATTATTGTCTCCATTATTGGTGTTGAAACATTTTACGGGCAACGGGCAGGCACATACCCGGTCATTGATGCGCTTTCCACACTTGCCTTTGGTTATCCACCAAGAAGTGACTTTTTTCGCGGTGAACTTGAGCATTATCTGTTGATGACTCGCGAAGAGCATCTTGACCCGGGAACACTAAAAGGTTCTTACGCTGGTGCAATGGGGAAAGCGCAATTTATTCCCAGCAGTTACCGCCACTATGCAGTGGACTTTGACGGTGACGGTATTCGTGATCTGCTCAACAGCACAACTGATGCTATTGGCAGTGTGGCCAATTACCTGAATGTCCATGGTTGGCAGCGTGACCGGATCATTGCCATACAAGTAAAAGCCAGCCGACATAAGCTCAAAACCCTGATTGACAAAGGGCTCAAACCGGAAATCACCATGGCAAAGTTTCGCGCTCTGGGCGTGGGAGTACCGACAAATATACCTGATGACAGCCTGGGGGCATTGATTGAATTAGAAAACCGGTTCAGTTATGAGCACTGGATAGGGTTACAGAATTTTTATTCCATTACACGGTACAATCACAGTGCGTTGTACGCCATGGCCGTCTACCAACTAAGCCGGAAAATCCGGGCAGGTTACAGACCACGCGGAAATTAATACCAAGGTTCAAAAATAAATACATGCGTCCATTTATCCAGTTAATATTTCTCGTGACAATCAGCTGCATTGCACTGGTACTTTCGAGTTGTGGATCAAGTAAGTACAGTAAACGTTATGACAGTGCCCCCCGATCAATACCGAACATCAGAAATATTCCCGACGCCATTCCACATGTTGAGCCTTTAAGTAAACAGGGGAATTCATCTTCCTACGTCGTCTTCGGTAAACGCCACTACGTAATGAAAAGCAGTCTTGGTTATATTGATCGTGGTATCGCCTCATGGTATGGCACCAAGTTTCATGGCCACCACACATCCAACGGCGAGCGTTATGATATGTTTGCCATGACAGCAGCACACAAAAATCTTCCATTACCAACATACTTGCAAGTTACCAATTTACGCAACGGGCGCCAGGTGATTGTCAGGGTGAATGATCGGGGTCCATTTCACGGAAACCGCCTCATCGACCTGTCGTATGCCGCGGCTTATAAACTTGGCATTCTGGGTAAAGGCACCGGACTTGTTGAAATCCGTGCCATTAACCCACGAAAACCAGCACCAGTAAAAATAGCCAGGACTGCACCACCACCAAAACCCAATGAAAATATTGGCATGTACCTGCAAGTTGGTGCGTTTTCAAGCAGGTTCAATGCCGAAAAAGTCCGTCAACGACTACAAAAAGCAGATATTACCAATATCGTCATCAGTGAGGCGGCCACTGAAAAAAAAACTGTCCATCGGGTCAGGATCGGCCCTATCAAAACAGTCGAAAAAGTGGATAATCTCGCTCTGGTACTTGCCGCTCTTGGTATCAAAAATCCACATGTGATTGTAGAGTGATTGCTGGTATTAAACCTGGTATTAAAGATCCGCACGTGATTGTAGAATGATCGCTGGTATTAAACCTGGCATTTAAAATCCACACTTGATTTATAGAAGGAAACCTAAAGTGCTTTCGATTGCTTTCAAAAAAAACCTGACTCATCCGTTGATCATTGCACTGCTGATTGTATTCACCAGTATGGCCAGCGCCGTCACTATGATACCGGCTGCCCCGAAGATTGCGGCGAAGGGGTATCTGCTAATTGATTACAACAGTGGCAATGAACTGACCGGCAAAAATGCCGATATGCGTATGGAACCTGCCAGTTTGACCAAGATGATGGTGTCATATGTCATTGCGAGTGAGCTCGAATCCAATAGTATCAAACTGGATGACAAGGTCATTGTCAGTGAAAAAGCCTGGCGTGCCCCGGGCTCACGAATGTTTATCGAGGTCAATACGGCAGTCACTGTTGAGCAACTGCTTACGGGACTGATTGTTCAATCAGGAAACGACGCCACGATTGCACTGGCAGAACATGTCGCTGGCTCGGAAGAGGCCTTTGCATCACTGATGAACCAATACGCGGCACAGATTGGCATGACAAGTACCCATTTCGTCAACAGTACCGGCCTGCCCCATAAAAACCATTATACAACGCCGCGTGATATGGCCACGTTGGCACGCGCGCTCATTCGGGATTTTCCGGAACATTACAAGATGTATTCGATAAAAAAATTCAAGTACAACAACATCAATCAGTACAACCGTAATCGACTGCTATGGAAAGACAAGAGTGTTGATGGCGTTAAAACCGGCCACACAGACTCAGCGGGATATTGCCTGGTTGCTTCTGCTCTAAGGAATGGTATGCGGCTTATTTCGGTGGTTCTGGGTACAAAAAGTGAAAAAGCAAGAGAACGGGAATCGCTTAAATTACTCGGTTATGGTTTCCGGTTTTTTGAATCCTATCGCGTCTATTCTGCCGGTGAGGCGGTGATCGAACCAGAAATATGGTATGGCGCCTCAGATAAAGTCGCTCTTGGTTTTCCTGATGATTTGTATATCACCATTCCGAGAGGCAAGCGTGATAAAATCAAAACGACTACGACTCATGAAGACATCATTTCGGCGCCGATGAAAAAAGGTCAGGAACTCGGCAATATTCTTATTACACTTGATGATAAAACCATTATCGATCGCCCGCTTGTTGTGCTGGAGGATGTACCGGAAGGCAGTCTCTGGAGCCGATTCATTGATTACATAAAATTGTTGTTCTTCAAGCTGTTCAACTAAACATAATTCATGCCAGACGTATATCTTAATGGTGAATTCCTGCCAGCAGACAAGGCTTGCATCCCTGTGCTTGACCGCGGCTTTATTTTTGGTGACAGTGTCTATGAAGTCATTCCCGTTTACGGCGCAAAAATGTTTCGTCTCGAACAACATCTGCAAAGACTGGATAATAGTCTCGCCGGGGTCCGGCTTGCCAACCCCATGACTCATGAAGCATGGGAGAAAGTTCTCGACGAATTGGTTACGCGCAATCATGGTGGTGACATGAGTATCTATTTACAAATTACTCGAGGCGTGTCTACCAGAGATCACGCGTTCCCGGTCGATACCCGGCCAACCGTATTCGCCATGTGTAGTCCGGTAAAATCACCGGCAAGTGACATTTTCGAAAAAGGTGTGTTGGCCATTACAGCAGAAGATATTCGCTGGAAACGATGCAACCTCAAGACAACATCTCTGCTACCAAATATTCTGTTGCGTCAACAGGCGATTGATGCCAAAGCCTATGAAACGATTCTGATTCGTGATGGACAAGTGACCGAGGGCACTTCAAGCAATGTGTTTATCGTCAGGAACAATACCCTGATCACACCTCCCCCCAGTGAGTTACTGTTGCCGGGCATTACACGCGACCTTGTTCTGGAGCTGGCCAGCGAAAATAACATTGATAACAGCGAAGACACCATTTCTGAAAAGCAGTTACGGCAGGCCGACGAAATCTGGTTGTCCAGTTCCATTCGTGAAATTATTCCGGTCACCCAACTGGACGACAAAACCATCAGTGGCGGCGCTCCCGGGCCCCTGTGGCGGCAAATGGCAAACATATTCCAGTCATTTAAACGTATTTAACCCTTTATAATTAGCCAGTTAGCTTCAATAAATATCAGGTATAATGTCCCGCCCATAGAAGAATGGCAGGAGCACTACAGGGTGATGGCGCCGGATACTGAATCAACAACTGAATCTGCATTGGTGTTTCCATGTGAATTCCCCATCAAGGCCATGGGACTCGCCACAAATGACTTCGACAGTCTTGTTGTCGAACTTGTGCGCCGTCATGTGTCTGATCTGAATGAAGACGCCGTGCGTACGCGTAACAGCAAAAAGGGCAAATATGTCAGTGTCACCGTGAATGTCACTGCCGGGAGTCAGGGACAACTGGATAGCATTTATCAGGAACTGACTGCCTGTGAGAAAATTTTAATGGTTTTGTAGCAATGAATCGTTCATCACATTTAATAATGCGAGAACTCGGTTTGCGGGATTACATGCCTGTATGGGATGCCATGCAGACATTCACGGCCGAGCGTGATGAATCCAGTACTGATGAGGTCTGGTTGCTCCAGCATTATCCGGTTTACACGCAGGGACGCAACGGTAAGTCTGAAAACATACTTGAACCGGGTCCTGTTCCCGTCATCCCGGTTGACCGCGGTGGCCAGGTTACCTACCACGGACCTGGTCAACTTGTTACCTACACCTTGATTGACCTGAAGCGCAAACACTGGGGTGTTCGACAACTGATCGATGCACTGGAACAAACTGTTATTGACCTGCTTGCTGATTACGACATTGCTGCTGTGTCGCGCGACGATGCCCCCGGTGTTTATGTTGAGGGGAAAAAAATCGCGTCGTTAGGCCTGCGGGTACGGCGTGGTTGTGCCTATCACGGACTGAGTCTTAATGTAGACATGGACCTGTCGCCATTCAGTCGTATTAATCCATGCGGCCATAAAGGACTCGAAGTCACCCGGATGAGTCAACTGTGTAATCTGGATACTTCAGGGGATTATCACCAGGTCGGCATTAAATTGATTGAACATCTCGCTCACCACCTCGGCTATGACAAGATCAAATCTGAAACGGGATTTGATGAACACAAGCGCAGGGTGGCGGCCAATGGCTGATATGAACGAACCAGTAAAGACCAAGACGGCGACCAAGGTAGAACGTGGAAAGGAAAAAACAGCACGTATTCCGATCAAGATCACGCCATCGGAACACATTATGCGTAAACCAGCCTGGATAAGGGCAAAGTCACCGGCCAGCCCTGAAGTCACCCGACTCAAATCCGTGCTGCGCTCCCATCAGTTACACACTGTCTGCGAAGAAGCGTCCTGTCCCAATCTGGGCGAATGTTTCAATCATGGCACTGCGACATTCATGATCATGGGCAATATTTGCACACGACGATGCCCGTTTTGTGATGTCGCCCACGGCCGGCCCCTGCCCCTGGATGAGCACGAACCGGACAACCTGGCCACAACCATTGCAGCGATGGGACTTCACTATGTCGTCATCACCTCGGTTGACCGTGATGATCTGCGTGATGGTGGCGCCAGTCACTTCACTGCCTGCGTTAAAGCGGTTCGCCAGAAAGTCGTTAATATCCGCATTGAAACACTGGTGCCGGATTTTCGTGGGCGCATGGATGTTGCGCTGGAACACCTGCAACAAGGTTTGCCCGATGTATTCAACCACAATCTCGAAACGGTTCCTCGTCTGTACAAACAGGCCCGACCTGGTGCTGACTATCAATGGTCGTTGTCTCTACTGAAAAAATTCAAACAGGCCCATCCATCTGTCCTGACAAAATCCGGGTTGATGCTAGGCCTTGGAGAAACTATAGAAGAAGTTGAACAGGTCATGGCTGATTTGCGCGCTCATGATTGTGATATGCTGACCATCGGTCAATACCTGCAACCCAGTCGTCATCACTTGCCGGTACGCCGCTATGTTGAGCCGGTCGAATTTGACCAACTCGCTGAATCAGGTACTTCAATGGGATTTAAAAACGTGGCAAGTGGGCCGATGGTGCGCTCCTCATATCACGCCGACCAACAGGCCAAAGACACCTCGGCCGCCTGATCACTGGACCAGGATAGCCTCATGGAAAAATTAGTAACCAGTATTTTGGGAAATATGTTGTTACCTCCGGACAGTATCTTGATCCTGCTGCTTCTTGCGTTGTTGCTGTTCCCGTTTCGCAGAAAGCTGGCCATGTTCATTGTCCTTGTCGCCACTGTGACACTCTATAGCCTGTCTATACCCGTTATATCAAACGCCCTGCTCTCTTCACTGGAAATTTACCAGGCGGTTACTCCTGAAGAATTAATAGCTGAAAACAATGTGGCAATTGTTGTGCTCGGTGGTGATCGATATCCGGAAGCGCCCGAGTATTCAGGTGACACTGTCTCTGAACCAACGCTGGCACGATTGCAATATGCGGCCCGTCTGCAGCGACATACAGGCGCGCCGATATTGTTAACCGGAGGCTCTCCGTATAATGAAAAAGTGCCTGAAGCAACATTGATGAAACAGGTGCTTGGTGATTCATTCGGCATTACAGACGCCTGGGTGGAAACCAAAAGCAGCAATACAGCCGAAAACGCGTTCTTCAGCCAGGAAATTCTGAAATCAGAAAATATCAATAAGATCTACCTGGTGACCCACGCCTGGCATATGCGCAGGGCAGTGACCATGTTTCGTAAGGCCGGTGTGGATGTGATACCGACACCCACCCGTTTTTCCAATGAAAACGAAAGGGCATACCCTGCTATTTTACAATGGATACCAAAAGCAAGCGCGCTAAAAGACAGTTCTACTGCATTACGCGAAATGATGGCCATTTCCTGGTACCAAATTCGTTACTGAATATATATTTAATGATAATTTCCTTAACTTTCCCGCTTATAAAAGTATTATGAAATTCCTGATCACCGGCGGCGCTGGTTTTATCGGATCAGCCCTGGTCCGATATATCATCAAGAACACCAACGACATTGTCATCAATGTCGACAAACTGACCTATGCGGGCAACCTCGAGTCGCTCTCGGAAGTGGAGAACAATGAACGCTATGTTTTCGAGAAAGTGGATATCTGCGACGGTAGTGAAGTGTCACGGTTGTTCGAGCAGTATCACCCTGATGCCGTTATTCACCTGGCAGCAGAGTCCCATGTAGACCGATCAATTGATTCACCGGTGGATTTCATCCAGACCAATATCATCGGCACGTATAATTTACTGGAAGCTTCTCTGGATTACTGGAGAAATATCAAGAAAGAAAACAACCAATCATTCCGGCTTCATCATGTCTCCACCGATGAAGTCTTCGGCAGCCTGGGCACATCCGGTTACTTCAATGAGGAAAGCAGCTACCAGCCCAACTCTCCTTACTCAGCGAGCAAGGCTTCGTCCGATCACCTGGTACGCGCGTGGTATCATACCTATGGATTACCTACGGTTATCACAAACTGTAGCAATAACTACGGCCCCTGCCAGTTTCCTGAAAAACTCATTCCTTTGATAATACACAAGGCACTCAACGGAGAACCCTTGCCAGTCTATGGCAAAGGCGATCAAGTTCGGGATTGGCTCTATGTGGAAGACCATGTGGATTCCTTATATACTGTGTGCACAACAGGAAAGACCGGTGAGACTTATAACATCGGCGGAAATAACGAAAAGACCAATCTGGACGTTGTGAGGGCTGTTTGTGCCCTGCTGGATGAATTGGCGCCCAACCCGGAAATTGCTGCTTATTCATCCCTCATCAGTTTCGTCGAAGACAGACCCGGGCATGACCAACGCTATGCCATCGACGCCGGTAAAATACAAAACGAACTCGACTGGAAACCGAAGGAATCCTTTGACTCCGGTTTACGCAAGACTGTGCAATGGTATCTGCAACACCAGGGCTGGTGCCAGAATATTATTAATGATCGTTACCGGGGTGAGCGGCTTGGCATGGGCAAAAAAGTTACCAGTGCGAGCACTAAAGAATGATCCTGTCTGACTCTACTTTTCTTCCCCCGCCTACTAACAGGAAAGGGATTGTCCTTGCGGGTGGGAACGGCACTCGTCTGTACCCTTTAACCAGTGCGCTGAGCAAGCAACTGTTGCCTGTCTACGACAAACCCATGATTTACTACCCGATATGCACACTATTGCTGGCGGGCATCAAGGACATATTGGTCATCAGTTCACCCGAACACCTTTCCATGTTTCAGACGTTACTGGGGGATGGTGCCCGATGGGGTATTTCCATCAGTTATGCTGAGCAGGCAAAACCGGAAGGCATCGCCCAGGCTTTTATATTAGGAGAGCAGTATATTGGCAATGATCCTGTCTGCCTGATCCTCGGGGACAATATTTTCTACGGGCATGGTCTGGCAGAATCGCTACATCAGGCAGAAACGAATTCAGGCGCCACTATTTTTGGCTATTATGTAAAAGATCCCCAGCGTTATGGTGTTGTCGCTTTTGACAAGAACAACAAGGTGATCAACATCGAAGAAAAGCCACTGCATCCCCAATCCCATTATGCAGTGACGGGTATTTATTTCTATGATCACCATGTCGTTGACATAGCAAAACAGCTAACACCCTCCCCGCGCGGCGAGCTGGAGATTACGGATGTTAACAACATCTACTTACAGCAAAGTGATTTACATGTTGAATTACTGGGTCGTGGTATCGCCTGGCTGGACACAGGTACGCATGAATCGTTGGTGCAAGCCACCAATTTTGTCCGGGCAGTAGAAGACAGACAAGGACTCAAGATTGCCTGTCCCGAAGAGATTGCATGGCGCTTTGGCTATATCACGGCTGCTGATCTGGAAAAGCAGGCTAAACCACTGGTCCACACTTCCTATGGTGACTATCTGCTGCAACTGCTCATGGAAGAAGGATAACGTAGCATCTTGATACAATGGATATGAAAGTCACTGATACCTCACTCCCTGGTGTAAAACTGATTGAGCCTGTTGTTCATGATGATGAACGTGGTTTCTTTATGGAAAGTTACCAGACACAACGTTATCAGGATGCCGGTATCGCACATGAATTTGTACAGGATAATGTCTCCCGTTCGGCCAAAGGCACCTTACGAGGACTGCATTATCAATTGCATCGTCCACAGGGAAAACTGGTGATGGTGGTCACAGGGGAGGTCTATGATGTGGCTGTTGACATCAGAAAGGGTTCACCCACGTTTGGCCAATGGTACGGCGCGACTTTATCAGCGGACAATCATCACCAGATGTATGTACCCCCGGGTTATGCCCATGGTTATTGCGTCACAAGTGACTATGCGGATTTTTTATATAAATGCACGGACTATTATCATCCTGATGATGAATACAGCGTATTGTGGTCGGATCCGGAGTTGGCCATCGACTGGCCAGTATCGTCACCCATACTCTCTGCCAAAGACAGTCAGGCATCTTGCCTCAGTAAAGTGAACGAGGATCATTTGCCTGTTTATACGGCTTCATAACGCGACCGGTTTATAACGTCATCGGTCTTACACTGTCCTTTATAAAACTGAAATGAACATTCTTGTCATCGGTGGTCATGGTCAGGTCGGTACCGAACTGGTACAGCAGCCCGAAGCATTCAATTTCAAGGTGGTTGCCCCACCTTCCTCAGAACTTGATATAACAAAGCCAGACTCTATACAGCATTGTATCGATCGTAAAGACATCGGGATGGTTATTAATGCCGCAGCCTATACTGCCGTGGATAAAGCAGAATCAGAACCGGACCGGGCTTTTGCCATTAACCGGGACGGCGCGGGCAATGTGGCGAGTGCGTGCGCTGAATTTGAAATTCCCTTGATTCACTTGTCGACCGATTATGTTTTTGATGGCAGCAAGAAAACACCTTACACAGAAGATGATCCGTTATCCCCGCTGGGTATGTACGGCGAAAGCAAGGCACAGGGAGAACAAGCGGTGCAACAAAGCTATCAGCAACATATCATCCTGCGTACATCATGGGTTTATGGCTTGCAAGGCCATAATTTTGTCAAGACCATGTTGCGTCTGGGAACAGAACGCAATGAATTACGCATAGTTGCAGACCAGTATGGTTGCCCGACCTCGGCCAGAGATCTGGGTACAGTAATATTAAACATTGCTGGACAAATTCTTGCTGGCAATGACACTCACTGGGGGATCTATCATTACTGCGGTGCGGGACAAACAAACTGGTTTGAATTTGCCCGGGCTATATTCGATCAGGCGGCTCTCCTCGCAAAGAATGTAGAATCAGCAAAACGGTATTCATCATTACAACTCTCTCCCATCACCACAGATGAATACCCCACGCCAGCCCAACGCCCACCCTACTCAGTCCTCGACTGCGCCCGTATCCAGGAGATTTTTGATATCCAGCAAGCACGTTGGCAAGAGAGCCTTGAGGAAATGTTGAACCGGTATTTAGCAATATTTGAACAGGACAATTAATATTAAATTCAAGTAATAATGAAATGCTTTTAATCCCGATGCATGGATATACCCATGATTTAATCTTGAATGTTGGCTGCATCTCATATAATAATGCCAACCTGTTAATTTTGTAGTATTTAATGCCCAACCTACAATAAATAAAGGAACTTCGCTTGGGATGACACAAAACAATTAATCAGAGGGAAAAGAGGTTAAATAATAACTGTGCGATACTCTAATTCAATGACAGTTGGTATTATGTCTCAAGTACATGGAGCAAGCTTATGAGCAATGAAAACCCGTCAGAAAATACCAGTGAATTATTGCAATGTCTGATTGGTCGCAATGTAGTTTTACATGGCGATCTGACCTTTACCGGTGGCTTGCATATCGACGGTACTATAGCAGGCGATGTTATTGCAGGTGATAGCGCACCCAGTTATCTCCATCTGAGCAAACACGGCGTTATCAAAGGCAATGTTATCGTCGATAAGGCCATCATCGATGGTAAAGTGACAGGCAATATCCAGTCGTTCGGTAATATCAAAATCAACAAAAAAGCCATTATCAACGGTGATGTGCAATACCGCACGATAGAGATTGAAGACGGCGCGTTGATCAATGGTGAACTCAAATCAGACCAGAGTCTTAAAAGCACAGAACAGAACGTTATCGAAATTAACCAGCCAACTTGAGAAAAAAGAAATAGACAGGATTTGCAGGGCTCCAAAGAGCAATAAAAGGGTAATTTAATACAAAGAAAGAATAGACATGATTAACAGGTTTTATAATTAATTATTCTGGATTCCCGCTTCCGCGGGAATGACGTATTTTTCTCTGCGTTCTCTGCGGTGAAATATTTTTTTAAAATCAATCCTGTTAATCCTGTCTATTATTATTTTAAAAAAACCAACTCAACCTTTTCCTTCATAAAGAATCCGCCACTTGCCTTTTTCTTTGGAGAAATAAATTCTTTTCTTCATTTCGCTGCTGAAATTGTTTGAGCGGTAATCCTGTACAAAATTGATAACAATGATGTCTTTTCCATTAGTGGCTGACTGCGGGTAGGCAAACATGGATACATTCTTGATATTCACCCGCTGGAAGGTTTTGCTGCGCGCAATACGGCGTTTGCGTGCTGACCAGCTTTTCAGGTTATGATCTTGTGACCAGAACTTGCTGGAATAATTGGACAGGTAACGATTCACATCATTGCTCTGCCAGTCACCGCGCCATTGCTCCAGTGCATCGAGAATGCTGTGGCGCTGTTTCAGCCAGCCTGCTGTATCAGTCCACTTGATTTCGTCGGTAATGACGACAGGTGTGACGCCAGGTTCAAGAGATTTTGCCACGACATCCAGTTCGATGTTGGTCAACACTACGCAGCCTTCGCTGTCATTGGGCGGTCGGCTGTAAAAACTCTTTTCTGTGCCATGCAGCCAGATACCATCACCTGTGCGACCCAGTTTCCGGTCGAGTTCATTTGGATAATTAACAGGATAAGCGCCGATGCCGTATTTTGAAGGCAGTTTGCTGTCCGGTATGTATCGGGTGATGAAATAAACTCCTTCGGGTGTGCGCAGGTCCCCTTTCGCATTTTTCCTGCCATCAAGCTTGCCTGTGCTGACATAAAAATCATGCGCCAGCCTGGGTGGTAACGACGAGTCACTATTTTCATAGGCATAGATGCGGTGATATTTTTTATCGACCACGAGTGCAGTCTTGATCGATTTATCCAACTGGAGTAACTGTGTAGGTATCTTGTTCGGATCCAGAGATGCGTTAGCATAAAAGCGTATCCTGACTTCATCGCGAAGCGACTGAAGTCTTTTCTTCTGTCCATTGCCAATGTGACTGGCCAGTGGACTTTTGCCAATATCAGAAACGGTGTTCGCTCTGGCTAGCAGGATATCACCTCGAACCAGATGTGCCAGATGGAAATCCGGAGCTCGTCGTGTGAGGTCGTCAAGCTCATTGAGCGCATTCCGGATGTTGCCTGCCCTGAAAAGTAACAAACCTTTTAAAAGACTCGCTTCAAAATCTTGCGGAAAAATGGTCAGCCGGTCATCCATGCGTTCAATAGCCCGTTGTATACTTGCATTGTTATTTAAAATTGAAGTCGATGAACCTGCCGACAAGTCGGCAGGCAGCATCACTAAAACCGGAATTATTAATAAGCTGAACAGTCGCCGCAACATTATCAATTCACACTCTTTTCAGAAATGATTTTCCAGTTATTGCCATCCTGTACAAGTGCAAATTCCTTTTTTGCCCGATCCTGAAAGGTATCAGATTTATAGTCTTGCACAAGCTTCACAACCGCTTTGTTATTTTTCAGAAAGAAGACATGAAGCTCGCTGAGATTAATATCGATAAAGGCAGGTTTGGCCAGTCGCGCCCGACGTTTTGCGACCCAGACATTTCGTGAAATATTGCCGTCAGGGCGAAAATCATGTGAATAGAATGACAAATACCGGGTGACATCCTGCCTCGACCAGGCCCGTGCCCACGCCTTCATCTGTTTAATAATGGTGTTCTTGTTTTTCATCCTTGAAATAGTACCTGAACGTGTCTTACTGGGCCGATTGAAGGCTGGTTTGGATTCTATAACCGCTACTTCTTTGCTTCTCTTGCCAGCATGGCGAATTCGTGCATGTGTGTCCTTCCCTGCTCGACGAATAGCGGGACCTGTTTTGTGACTCCCCAACCGGGTTAATAATTGCAGCCTCGGCATCTCCGGTTTCTCACCAATTTCCAAAGCTTTTACATAAGACTCACGGGCCATCTCAATATAGACAGCGCTTAAATTATCATACACCGTGGAATAATTCTTGTTGGTTTCCATTGCATCTTCCAGCGCCTGCCTGGAGGCCTTGAGATCACCCTGGCTGGCGTATAACACTGCCAGATTGTTATAGGGCTCCGGCAACTCGGGAGCAATTTTAGTCAGACGCTTGAAAATAACGATGGCTTCTTTCTTTCTGTTCATCCTGGCCAGTACCGATCCCTTCAGAAACAAGGCCTCCCGGTTACCCGGCCTGGTCTTGAGTAAAGCATCAAGGGTTTTCAAAGCCCCGGCATAGTTATCCGATTCGGTCTGGCGGACAGCATCGTCGATGGAATTCGCAAACACAGGGGAGTGGTGGAACATAAACAGGATTACCAGAAAAAATTTTACTGGTAACCTCACAAACGCCTTTGAATCTATAACATCCGTACTCAATCGTTTCTCCAACTATCCGCACCCGACATTCAACCAGTAAACCGGTTACATTAATTATATCAATACAATTGAAAATAACATACTGATAATTATCCGGATCTTTGTTAATGAATCCTGTCTCATTCATACAGGGGCTAAATTCATTACCCGGAAATGTTGCCTTGCTCCAGTGTGATCTCCTCATTGAGCTCTTTCAACCTTTCAGGCGTGCCAATATCGACCCAGTTACCCTTAAAATGTTCACCTGATACTTTGCCCTCATCGATGGCTTTGCGCAGCAGTGGCGCCAAAGCAAATACGCCGGGTGAACACCCCACAAACAACGCGGGTCGATAAACGCCAATGCCGCTGAATGTTAGCCGCTCATCCCCTTCGTTACTGACCTGTGCATTATTCAGAACAAAATCACCTTGCGGATGATGTGCGGGATTATTAACCAGCACCAGATGAGCAAGTCCGGACAGTTTTGTCGGTAATCGCTCAAAAGGATAATCACACCAGATATCCGCATTGACCACTATAAAAGGCCCATCACCCAGCAAGGGCAAGGCATTGAATATTCCGCCTCCTGTCTCAAGACCGGCATCTCCCTCGGCTGAATATATAATCTCGATACCAAAATTATGGCCATCACCCAGCATTTGCTCAATTTGTTTACCGAGGTGTGCATGATTGATCACGATCTCGTTGATGCCCGCTTTGGCCAGTGCTTCGACGTGATATTCAATCAATGGTTTGTTGCCAGCCAGTAACAAGGCTTTCGGTGTGTCATCGGTCAACGGGCGCATACGCTCACCCCGGCCGGCGGCAAGGATCATGGCCTTCATTGACACAAAGATCTCATAGTTTGAACAACATGCTTGTTCAGAAAATTATTTAATTCACACAACTCATCATAATTCGCACTGACGTCCAGAATATAATCCAGTGTGCGCGGAATATCCTGCAGATAATCGGGCTTGCTGTCCCGAATGTTGAGACGTGAAAATATGCCAATGGCTTTGAGATGACGCTGTACACCCATAAAATCAAACCAGCGCATGAATTGTGCTTCATCACCTTCGATAAGTAAGCCGGATTGTACTGCGAGTTCGAAATAACCCTGCGCCCAGTCCGCGACACGTTTTTCTGGCCACGCAACATAGCAGTCTCGCAACAGGGACACCAGGTCATAGGTAATCGGACCAAACACTGCATCCTGAAAATCAAGAATACCCGGATTATGTTGTTTATTAACCATCAAGTTGCGTGAATGAAAATCCCGGTGCACACAAACTTGTGGTTGATCCAATGCAGACTGAACCAACAGTTCAAAAGATTGATCAAGTATTTCGTGCTGTTTGTCAGTCAAGATTAAACCGAGCTGTTTTTGCAAAAACCATTCACGGAACAATTCCATCTCTGTCATTAAAAGAGCACGATCGTAAACTGGCAACAAGTCGCGTTGAGTCGAACCACAGACTTGCATAGTGATCAATGCACCGATGGCATCTCCATAGAGACGATCAACGTTTGATTCATCAAGACTGTCGAGATACAGGCGCGACCCCAAATCGGTCAACAATAGAAAACCACGGGTGAGATTGGTATGAAGTACCTCAGGGACATTCAACCCCATGGCGCGAAAGGCCCTCGCGACCGTCACAAACTGCTGGCAATTTTCATGCTCGGGCGGTGCATCCATTATGATTCGCGATCCTTGCGTCATGGCCACCCGGAAATAACGCCGGAAGCTGGCATCCGAGGATGCCGGGGTAATTTTTTTATTCTCCAGTCCCAGCTCAGCCGACAACCAGTGCTCGATTTCCTTTAGCCGCTCAGGCATTGCTAAGTCCCTCATTTCCCGTGAATTTCATAATCTACTGCGACGATGCTCCTGATAACTGGTCGCTTTCTCGCACCCCGTCAAGGCGGATCCGGGACTCTGATGCAGCGCCATTATGAATTAATAATTGAAGCGATATCCATTCTATGCGATTTTAGAGGGCTCCACTTAAAAGAAGAAGACTCAGCCATTGTGAAGTGCAGCAAGCCAGGTCAGGATCCGGGCCACCGGACCGGCCTTATAACGAACCAGACGCGTAATACGCCTTTATTAGTAGCTACCAGCCTGAGTGCCTGGCTGGGGTTCATAGCTGCGCCAGTGGCCTCTGCAGCGGATACTGGCTGGGACTGCCAGGAAACACCCTCGGGTGAGTGGGAATGTACCGGCAAATATTCCCCTCCTGATATAAAGCTGTTGGAAGTTCCTGATTTGAAGGGAAAACCAGCTGATATATTTTCTCCGCCAGATTTGGTTCAGGAGCCATTGCCTGAACGGGCACCTGAAGAAGGGGCCGTTGTACCTGCGCCACCCGCGACACCTTCAGAACAGCTGGCTCCTGGCGAAATCCCGCGTGAGCCAAAGTCTGGAACCCCAACAAAGTCAGCCAGGCCTGAAGAAGTTCCGGCGATAGAAGAGCCCAAAACTGTTGCAGCGGTAGCTCAACCCTTCCCTGGCGGTGAGATGGTCACGGACGGTCTTTGCGCCCGGCCAAAAGCACCGGAAAAACCGGCCAATGTGAAACAGCTACGGGCCGACGCATTGACACATCTGACCGCTGATAATGCCGAGATACAAAAGGAAGGCGAGTCTGTCTTCACTGGCAACGTCAACATCGACCGGGCTGATCAAAATCTCAAAGCTGATGAAGTCAGGTATAACAAAACAACCAATGTGGTCGACGCAGAGGGGAATGTACGTTACCGGGATTCATCAATAGCCATCAACAGCACTCGTACCCACGTTGAACTCGACACGGACAAGAGCCAATTCGATAATAGCCAGTACCATCTATATGACAACAACGGTCATGGCACAGCCAAAAAGATTTACCGTGATAATCCGGACGTCACCCATATGGAAAAAGTGACCTACACCACCTGCCCGCCGGGCAACAAGGACTGGGAGTTAAGTAGTGACAAGGTGGAACTGGATCATCCGGAAGACCAGGGGTCTGCACGTGATGCGGTCGTCCGTTTCAAAGGTGTGCCGGTATTTTATACCCCGTATATAACATTCCCTTTGAGTGATAAAAGAAAATCCGGTTTTCTGACGCCTGCCTTTGGCAGTTCCAGTAAATCGGGTGTCGATGCCAGCATACCTTATTACTGGAATATCGCGCCGAATCAGGATGCGACGTTTACACCGCGCTATCTTGGTAAACGTGGCGCGCAACTGCAAGGTGAATACCGTTATCTCAGTAAAAACAGCAAGGGACGGGTTAATCTGGAGGCCTTGCCTGATGACAGAGCATTCAACGATGACCGCCTGGCCGTGTCCTTTCGTCACAATCAGACACTGTCACCCAAGTGGACTTCAGACATTCTGTACAATTACGTCTCTGATAAAAGGTATTTTGAGGATCTCGGTAACAGCCTGAGTTCATCGAGTACCACCCATCTTGCTCGCCATTTGAAGCTGAATTACAGCGACGATCATTTCGATTTCATCGGCAATCTGGAAGGCTTCCAGACCATTGACCGTACCATCCCGGCGGCATCCCGACCTTATAATCGCTTACCTCAATTGCTGTTCGCAGCTAATTTCGAGAATCAGCCACTTGGACTAACGTATGGGTTTAATGGTGAGTTTGTTCATTTTGATCGTGACACCGGCATCATCGCTTCACGCGTTGATGTGAAACCCACGATCAGCCTGCCCATTCGCAAACGCGGCTGGTTTGTTGAACCCAAAGCCGCCTTTCGTTTCACACAATATGATCTGGGCAACAATATGCCGGGCACAGACGATACACCTTCGCGTTCAGTGCCGATACTCAGCCTGGACAGCGGACTGTTTTTCGAGCGTAATACGGAACTGGCATCAACGGGCTTTATCCAGACCCTGGAACCACGCGTCTTCTATCTGTACAAACCTTTTCGTAATCAAAATGGCCTCATTGTAAATAATGCGGGCACACCGATAGTCTTTGATACCAGTGAACTTGATTTCAGCTTTGCTCAGCTATTCAGGGATGAGCGCTTCACCGGGGGTGATCGAGTCAGTGATGCCAACCAGATCACTGTTGCTCTGACAACGCGGTTACTGGAATCGGAAAGCGGCAAAGAGCGCCTTCGCGCCAGCATCGGCCAGATTTTCTTCTTAAAAGACCGTCGGGTAACCTTGCCAGGTGAAAAGATCGCCAGGGCGAGTACTTCAGACCTTGCAGCTGAAATTGGCGCATCCTTGACGGATAATCTGTCGGCCATTGCCGGTCTTGAATGGGATACCGATGACGATGCCATCAACAAGGGTGTTGCCAGAGTGCATTACCAGTCTGATAACAAACATATTGTCAATCTGGCCTACCGTAAACGACGTGCCAATCTTGCTCGAACGAGCACGTCCCGGCGGGCCGATCTTGAACAAACCGACTTCTCTTTTTTCTGGCCAGTCACTCGTCAATGGGCAGCCATCGGCCGGTGGAACTACTCAGTCAGGGCCGGCCGTACACTGGAAGGTCTGGCCGGATTTGAATATGACAATTGCTGCTGGGCACTGCGTCTTGTTGGTAGACAATTCCTGAATGACATCAATGGCGATGAGAACAATGCCGTCTTCCTCCAGTTACAGCTCAAGGGCTTGACTAACTTTGGTAATAAGGTGGATAGTCTTCTTGAAGAAGGTATTCTGGGATATGGTGGGGAACCAGCCAGAAATTTCTAGGGTACCTCTGATTAATTGTTTTGTGTCATCCCGGGCGAAGTTGAGGGATCTTCAACTATTTGAAAGTATTGTTAACTTTAATCACACGATTTCTCCCTGTGGTCGAATGACAAATCAAGGAACCTCTGATTAATTCCGGGTCGAGTGGATGATGAGGTAAAATCTTTCAGGTCAAGGCGCCAATCGCAGGTAATAGCCAGACTATTGCCAGGATGGGCAACGTAGAGATGGGAGATTTTAGCCATCAACAACCGATTCATGAATTGATCAGTGGTTCCTTAATCAGTGGTTCCCTGGTTGTACATTTTACATGACAGGCTACGTTGACGTGGCCTGTCAGGAATTTTCAATGGTGAAGTATGAAAAAACATGTAGTACATATATTTTTATTGATAATGGTGGTGCTTTCTGCCGGACAAAATGCTGTACTGGCGAAATCATCCGGCTATTCCGAGGTTGACCGTATCATTGCCATCGTCAATGACGATGTCATTATGAAAAGTGAACTCGATAAAGCGTTGGAACGGGTAAAACAAAATCTTCAAAAACAGAACACGGAACTACCTCCCGAAGACATCCTCAGCAAACAGGTGCTTGAACGCATCATTCTTGACCACCTGCAACTACAACTTGCCAGTACATCCGGCATTCGTGTCGATGATGAAGCTATTAGCAAGACTATTGCTGGCGTTGCCAGAGAAAACGGTATCACAGTTGATGAATTACGCAGCATGCTTGAAAAGGAAGGCCTGGACTACGAGGGTTATCGCAAGGAGATCCGCAGGCAGATGATCCTGTCACAATTGACACAACGGCAAGTCGTTAACAGGGTAAGGATAAGCCCGCAGGAAGTTGAAAATTTTCTCTCGGTTAACAAAAATGCCGGCTCGGAGGTTGATGCCTATCGCCTGTCACATATACTGATCACCTTGCCGGAAGCGGCTTCACCGGAAGCTATCGATAAAGCCAGAAAAAAAGCACAAGCAACTGTCGATAAACTACGAAACGGTGCTGATTTCAAATCAGTCGCCGCTGCAGTTTCAGAAGGTCAACAGGCATTTGAAGGCGGCGATTTGGGCTGGCGCAGGCCAGGAGAGATACCGGGTCTGTTTTCAGATGTTGTTGCTTCCATGCAAGTAGGTGAAATAAGCGAACCCATTCACAGTCCAAGCGGATTTCATATTATAAAACTGACCGACATGAAGGGTGGGAGAAAACAACACATTGTCACCCAGACACATGTACGCCATATTCTTGTGCGCACCAGTGAGCTTCTGTCAGACGAGGATGCTCGTGCTCGACTTGAGCAACTCAAGCTACGTATCGAGAACGGAGAGGATTTCGCCACACTCGCCCGATCCAATTCCGAGGACAGGGGCTCTGCACTCAATGGTGGTGAATTAAACTGGGTCGACCCGGGTAATCTGGTTCCACAATTTGAAGAAGCCATGAACAATCTTGCGCCCAATGAAATCAGTGAGCCGTTCAAAACACAATTTGGCTGGCATATCGCGCAAGTACTGGAACGCCGCCAACACGATAGCACCGAGTCATTCAAGAAAAGCACGGCACGAAAAATGATTCGTCAACGTAAAGTCGAGGAAGAACGTCAGGCATGGCTTCGGCGACTGCGTGATGAAGCGTACGTGGAATATCGCCTGGAAGATTAATACATTCAATTGGCACTCGATATACAGCTAGTTATCACGCCTGGTGAACCCGCCGGCATTGGTCCCGACTTGTGTGTCATGTTGGCACAACATTCATACAACGCAGCATTGACCGTTGTTACCGATTACAATGTACTTAAGCAGCGTGCTGCACTACTCGGTCTCCCACTGGTACTTAATCCTGTCAGCAAGGAAGCAACAAGGACACCAACCCCGGCCGGGACAGTAAACATCATACATGTTCCCTGCGACCAACCGGTGGTCTGTGGACAGCCGGATCCGGCCAATGCTGCCGCTGTGCTGGAAGCGATTAAAACAGCAACGAAGGGTTGTCTCGACGGGCATTTCGATGCCCTGGTCACCGGTCCGGTCAACAAAGCTGTCATCAACGAAGCTGGAATCCCTTTTACCGGTCACACTGAGTATCTGGCTGAATTAACCAACGCCAAACTGCCGGTGATGATGTTGGCGACGCCTCACTTGCGCGTGGCTCTGGTCACCACTCATCTCCCGATCGCTGACATCAGCCGCGCAATCACCGCGACACGGCTTGAGCAGACGCTACGGATTCTGCATCGCGATATGAACCGGTATTTCAGTATCGCTAATCCCCGTATCCTGGTGTGTGGATTGAACCCGCACGCCGGCGAAGGTGGCCATCTGGGCAGAGAGGAAATCGAGGTCATTGAACCGGTGCTGGAAACACTCAGAACCGAGGGCATGTTGCTCACCGGTCCTTTGTCTGCCGACACGCTATTTACCCCGGACACGCTCGGTACAGGCGATGTCGTGCTGGCCATGTATCATGATCAGGGGCTGCCGGTACTCAAACACGCTGGCTTCGGTCAAGCCGTCAACATTACCCTCGGGCTACCCATCATCCGCACCTCTGTCGACCATGGCAGCGCGCTAACAATAGCCGGCACCGGCAAAGCCTCAGTCACCAGTGTGGAAGCAGCACTGAACACGGCCATCGACATGGTCAGGTTGCAGCAACGCACTCAATGAAACATTTTGCCCGCAAACGGTTTGGCCAGAATTTTCTTCATGATCCCAATGTGATCAACCGTATCATCACCACGATCGATCCAAACCCGGATCAGCATCTGGTTGAGATAGGCCCGGGCCTTGGCGCCCTCACCCGCGAGTTGTTACCCATCGTCCATGCGATGGATGCCATCGAACTGGACCGTGACCTGGTACCAAAACTCGAACATGCCTGTGCATCGCTGGGTAAATTGACTGTGCATAGTGCGGACGCGCTCAAGTTTGATTTCAGCCAACTCGTTAAGCATGACGAGAAGCTCAGAATTATTGGCAACCTTCCTTACAACATCTCAACGCCATTAATGTTTCATCTTTTTGACCAAATGCAGGTCATCGAGGACATGCACTTTATGTTGCAAAAAGAAGTTGTCGACCGGATAGTATCATCACCCGGGTCGAACAGTTATGGCCGACTGAGTGTAATGGTGCAGTATTATTGCAAACCGATGAAACTGTTTGCCATTGGCGCAGGTGCATTCAACCCGCAACCCAAAGTTGAATCCGCCATTGTTCGTCTACTGCCATATGATAAACAGGTATTCAAGGCCAAAGACGAAAAGGCTTTTGCGCGTCTGGTGAACCAGGCGTTTTCCAAAAGACGCAAGACCATTCGCAATTGCATGAAAGATACGCTGTCGACAGAACAACTGGAAAATCTGGGTATCGATTCCGGACTGCGTCCGGAAATGCTGTCACTGGAACAGTTTGTGTTGATGAGTAATATGGCGGGTAATTCGGCGTAATTCGGTATGGTTTTACAAGGTGCCAGTACTCCATCAAGGTGATAATTATGGAGTACTTGTTAACACTTCACATACCCGTTTGACCTGCTCTTTTTTCATGGCGGGAAAAACAGGCAAAGAAAGCACTTCATAAGCAAGTTGTTCACAAACCGGCAGGTCTCCTGGCTGGTATCCGAGATTTTTGTACACAGCCTGCAAATGCAGTGGCATCGGATAACACAAACTGGTCGCAATGTTGTGATCGGTCAGGTGCTGTCTTGCCTGGTCGCGGTTTTTGACCCGGACGGTATAAAGGTTAAACACGTGTTGCCCGCCGTCAGGCAGCGTGGGTGTAATAACGCCTGTATCTTTCAGCAACTCTGTGTACAGTGCCGCCACTTCACGCCGGTGCCGGATGTCCTTATCAACCTTCTTAAGCTTGACTCTCAACAAGGACGCCTGAATCGTATCAAGGCGGCTGTTATAACCGATTTCATCATGAACAAATGGTTTTACTGCACCATGGTTACGCAAGCGCAACAGATGGTCCTTGATGTCTTCCCTGTTGGTTGTGATCATGCCACCATCGCCGTAGCAACCCAGCACCTTGGTCGGGTAAAAACTGAAGCAGCCGGTATCACCCATGCTGCCAACCTTGTATTCACCCCAGGCGGCACCAAACGCCTGGGCAGAGTCCTCAACGACCGCCAGTCCGGATTCCCTGGCAATGTCCATCATCGCTGTCATATCAGTCGGATTACCAAAAAGATGAACGGGTAAGATGGCTTTCGTTCTGGCAGTGATCTTCGCACGAACACTTTCCGGATCAAGATTAAAACTGTCCGGGTTAATATCGGCAAAAACCGGCGTGGCGCCCACATGGCTAATGACTTCAGCAGTGGCAAAAAAAGTGAACGGTGTGGTGATGACTTCATCACCGGGACCGATGTCCAGCGCGCGCAACGAAAGCGTCAGTGCATCGGTACCATTAGCTAGCGATATAGCATGTGCTGTGCCTGTGTACTGTGCAATTTCTTTTTCCAGAAGACCAACATCATCACCAAGAATAAAGCGGCCGCTCTTACCGGTGGCGCGGATGGCGGCTATCCATTCTTGTTCCAGCGCCTTGAATTCATCTGATAGATCGAGAAAGGGTACGGCCTCACTTACTGCTGATGACATAGAGCTACTTTCTCCTTTACCAAATGGGCAACTTTGACGGCTTCAAGACCAACACGGCCATCGACCAACGGTGGTTTTCCCGTGTTAACAGAATTGATGAATTCCGCCAGTTCGGCATCCAGTGGTTTTTGTGCTTCCACTTCGATACGGTCGCTGACTATCTCGGGTCGAAGTGCATCTGGATCGCGCACTTCTGTGCTGACAAAATCCAGTTGCTGGTCAACGTAGTTCAAACCATAATAATGCTTTCTCTCGAACAAGCGCATTCTTCTGAGTTGTTTGTTGGACACACGGCTCGCGGTTACATCAGCCACAGCGCCATTGGCAAACTCAAGACGGGCATTGGCAATATCAACGTGCTCGGTTAATACTGGCGAACCAACGGCTGATACATAAGTGATTTCTGAATTCACCAATGAAACCACAATGTCGATATCATGAATCATGAGGTCAGTAATCACGTCTACATCAGTAGCGCGCTCGACAAAGGTGCTGAGGCGGTCGACGGCAATGAATCTTGGATCGCTGACACGCTCCGCCAGCATCATGACTCCGGCATTAAAACGTTCCAGAAAACCCACCTGGAAAATAACCCCCGCCTTCTCTGCCAGTTCTACCAGTTGCAGTGAGGCCTCGACAGTCGGTGCAATCGGTTTTTCCATCAACATGTGTACACCGTTTTCAAGAAACGGCCGTGCGATATCCACATGATGAATGGTCGGCACGACAATACTGACCGCATCCACCTTGTCCAGCAACTCATTGGCATCAAAATAAGCCGGGCATCCCAGTTCGTCACCAATTTCACTGGCGGTCTTTGGATCGGTATCGACCACACCGGCCAGGGTAACATTCGGCATCCTGTCATAAATACGTGCGTGATATCGGCCCAGATAACCGACACCCACAACACCGACACGAACATTGGAGGTCATAAAGACATTCTTCCGCAATAACTTAGTGAATAATACACACCTGCAAAAACGGGGGGTATTCTAACACCGGGGAAGACAAAATACCTGTCTGGCTCCGCACTGGATGGTGCGAATCTGAAGCCTACAGGGTTCAGATTGAATATGGCTTGCTGAAGGAAGGGAATGAAAATGAAGAAGCTCTGCTTAAGCCATCAAACAGGGCCTGACCCGGTGGTTTATTCAGGAGTTTGTTACCAGCTGTGGTGGAAGTCCAGAAATAGCACAGAATCGACTTCCTGCACATCGCTGCGCACATTGGATGTGACTCCCATACCAAAGCCGAGACCTATGTGGTCACCCTTTACCCGTACAAAGGAATAACTGGTATTTTCCATTTGATAGGGACCATTGTGCAACCAGGATGGGCCACTATTCTGTATCTGTATATTATTAGAGGTAGGCAGTGTGCTCTGGAATCCCTGGGCATCGAAAGTAAGGTCAACATTCTCGCCGGTAAACCCGGTAATATCGATAACGCTGCGGCCATCCTGCTGGATCGTCCAAAAGGGCTGGCCAGCATAATCTGCTGTTGCACACCGGGAGTCATTGACAATGGAATCACAACCTTGCTGGCTACTGGCACGAGAGGAACGGACATCAGCCTCTTCAGCATGTACAAGAGAGGTTATCAGCATTCCGCCAAAAAGAAAGATGGCCAGTATGATGTAAATGTCAGGTTTTCTGGTTTTCATAATGTGCTCCTGCCTTTCTGCCAGGCAGACTGAATTCTCTTACTTATCAGTGTAACTGTGCTCGCAGTATGCACTCGGGTCGATAGTCAGATCCGCGAGGCTTGTCACACTAAATTGGGACCTGGGTCTCACTTTTTGTCATTCCCGTGCGGAACTTCTGCTGTCAACGGCTAGTCGTGGATGCCGGTGGTACTCATATGCGTGACAACTGGCCGATGTTGACGATTGTGCAAGTGAACCTTCGATAAGCACCCTTAAAAAAACCATTTATGACAATAAATTATTCAACGACTTAACAGAAATAATTGAAGTATTCCTTTCGTCTGATGGTGCTTGCTCTATAGATAAAGCCATTCATGTGTGTATAGCTGTTGCCGACCCCGGTGCCATGATTAGCTTGCCTGTGAATTCTGAAAGCTTGACCGCCTGTGAAAATAATAAGCAAAGCTGATAAAGTAGCCCTACTTTACGAGATTCACTATTGTCATTTTATGTCTGAAGAAAACACCATCGATGATTGCGATATCAAGGTCGATGTGCAAACGCAATATCTTGAAGATCAGTCTTCGCCTGAGCTGAGCCGCTATGTCTTCGCTTACACCATAACTATCAGTAACACTGGCACTATCGCGACCAAGCTATTGTCCCGTCACTGGATCATTACCGATGCCAATGGCAAGGAACAGGAAGTCAAAGGTGAAGGAGTAGTGGGAGAACAACCCTATATCAAACCCGGGGAAGGGTTTCAGTACACCAGTGGCACCATGATTGAGACGCCGGTAGGTAGCATGCGCGGTTCTTATCAGATGACCACCGATGATGGTGAAAACTTCGATGCCAACATCCCTGCCTTCACCCTGTCACTGCCGCATACCTTACACTGATTTGCAGCAGTAAAATTATACGACATGGCCACTTATGCAGTCGGTGATATCCAGGGCTGTTACGATGCACTGCAACAATTACTCGACACGCTCGATTTTGACAACACACGTGATCATTTGTGGCTGACGGGCGACCTGGTCAATCGCGGTCCGAATTCACTGGAAGTATTACGTTTCATCAAGGATCTGGGTGACCACGCAATCATCGTGCTGGGCAATCATGATCTGCATCTGCTCGCCGTGGCAAACGGTCACCTTAAATACAAAAAGAATGAAACTTTCCATGATGTACTCAATGCACCGGACCGCGATGAATTGCTCGACTGGTTACGTCATCGCCCCCTTGCTCATCATGACGGGTCATTAGGTTATACACTGATTCATGCCGGGTTGCCGCCGCAATGGGATCTGAATACGACCATGTCATGCGCTCGTGAAGTTGAGAGCGAATTACGCGGCCCGCATTACCGTGACTACCTTGAATCCATGTATGGTAATGAACCTGACTGCTGGTCTGACTCATTATCCGGTCAGGACAGACTGCGCTTTATCACCAACTGTTTTACCCGTCTTCGCTTTTGTGATGCCGATGGCAATCTGGCACTGGAAGAAAAAGCAGCCCCCGGCAGTCAACCAGCGCCTTTTGTCCCCTGGTTTGAAGTTGTTGACAGAGCAAGCAGGAACATGCGTATTATTTTTGGCCACTGGTCAACATTGGGACTGCATATGGGCAACGGCGTAGTCTGTCTGGATACGGGCTGTTTGTGGGGAAATCAATTAACCGCTATGCGGCTTGATGTGGGTGATGTAGTGGGCAGGGATGAGAAACCGGATATCACGAGCATCAATTGCCCGGAACTGCGAAAACCTGGTCTGGACTGAATAGCATTTAATTTACCCCGAATACCCTGAAATCCTGTCATTTGCGAAAGCGCGACTACAGGGAAGTAGGACGGGCGTAGTTACGACCCCGGGGGTGGGGGAGGTAGAATCGCGTCGGGAACAGCGATCGAGAATAATGCAGGAGCGATTACCGAGGTAGAATTTTGTCGGGAACAAAATCGAGGAATCCAGAATGTGTGGTGTTCAAACACCCTGGATTCCGGGTCTCCACTTCGTTTCGCCCGGAATGACAGTGTTCTTGTATTATGCAAGTGCCATTCCGGTCCGGATTAGATTTATCTGCCGGGTTAGTCCTTGCTGTCTGTTTCTTCCTGGCGACGATCCTCATCGTTGCGGCGTTCCTCTTCACTACGACGTTCCTTGTCACTGCGGCGATCTTCATTGCGTGAAACCTTGTCCCATACTCTTTGATCAACACCACTGCGCCGGTCAAGATCGCTTCTGCGGTCCAGCGGTTCGCGCCGCTCAGGAACTGGAACTTTTTTATCTTTATCTTTCTCTGTCATAAGCAGCTCATAATGTTCAGGAGCGGTACTCCTTCTTCTTGTCCATGGGTTGTCTCTTACGACGATTACATTTGCTTTCTGTCGAGAATTACAAAACTGTAAGAATAATGATTATCATCGTCAGGCTTTAGATCAGTGCGTTCAACTTCCTGCCAGTCAT
>Ga0114931_10001072_pt1 | contig 34711 bp, 36 predicted proteins | sample 2SBtaG_FD_89579 | JGI IMG/M metagenome (GOLD analysis project Ga0114931, IMG submission 89579) | Deep subsurface microbial communities from Kolumbo volcano to uncover new lineages of life (NeLLi) - 2SBTROV14_V59a metaG | ecosystem: Environmental > Aquatic > Marine > Volcanic | place: Kolumbo...
AGGGCGCGCAACGGTAGTGCAAAGGCCGGCTGCAATTGCTTGCCCCAGACGAAAGTATCGAATTCGGTGCCACCCAGCAGGCAGTGTGCTGTGGTGTGGTAGAGGCGGTCGAGGGCATGACTGCTCACCAGCGTATGCAGTACTGATGACCCGGCAATGGCATAGATCCGCCGGTAACCCCGTTGCCCGAGCAGGGCACGCAATCGGCCGGCGTCAACGCGTTCACCGTCGCCACAGGTCACGATCTCCACGTCTGCGGCGCTGGCGAGTTGCGCACGCTTAGCGGGATTGGTTTGGGTACCGGTAACGATAAAAACCCGCCGCTCGCTGTAATAGTCGAGCGCCTGTACCGGGATATCCAGGCTGGCGCTGAATACCGCGATGTCCGGTTGTGGTGCCATACCCTGCGCCAGCCGCCAGGCCCGTAAATCGTCGAACTCGGACGACCCAACGACCGGCAGTTCCGCTTGCGCTTCGGCGTCGGCGGCCTGGCGAAAGTAGCGGGCGCTGGTGATCAGCAGGTCGGCCTGGGCGGCGAGCTCCTGGAACAGGCGCCAGTCCCGGGCATTGGCGATGGCCGGTGGTACCTGGTGGCTGTGCCGATGCGCGCCGGGCAGAGCAATGCGGCCATCCAGGCTGGCGATAAAGTTGCTGTAGATGAAAGGTTCGTTCTGCCCGGCGGGCAACATGCTGAGCTCTTCCAGGTACAGATTCTTCAAAGGATGCTGTCGGCCGGGATCCGGGTAGAGTTCGAGAACATTGTCTGGCATACCGTTGATCCTAACGGTTCTTGCTGCGGAAATAAAAAAGCCGCCGAGAACGGCGGCTTATCGGCTTTAAGTACCGAAATCGAGTCAGGCGACTTCTTCGTGGGTCTGTTCGTTTTTCTGCTTGAAGTCGGTGATGGCCGCCTTGATGGCGTCTTCGGCCAGTACCGAACAGTGTATTTTCACCGGCGGCAAGGCCAGTTCCTCGGCAATCTCGCTGTTCTTGATTTCGCTGGCTTCATCCAGCGTTTTACCCTTGACCCATTCGGTCAGCAGCGAGCTTGAAGCGATGGCGGAACCACAGCCATAGGTCTTGAAGCGCGCATCCTCAATGACGCCGTTGGTACCGACTTTGATTTGCAGTTTCATGACGTCGCCGCAGGCCGGGGCTCCGACCATACCGGTCCCTATGCTGGTGTCAGCCTTGTCGAACGAACCGACATTGCGCGGGTTTTCGTAATGATCCAGAACTTTGTCACTATAGGCCATGACTTAATATCTCCACTACTTGTCGTCAGCGTGTTAAACCGGTTGCCGCGGTTACGCGGCGGTTTGCTGGAAACCCGAGCCGAACCCGGTTTCACCCTGTTCACCTTCCTTGGGTTCGCTGTTCTGGTTGACAGCCTCGGCCAGCGTAAGGTCGTTGAGGTAGTCGTAAATACGCGTACTCAACTGATTCCACATAATGACGCTCTGCGGCCATTCCTCTCCTGGGATGCGCTCGCGGCGCGCCGGCATGGCGTCGTCGACAGCGCTCAAAATCTCAGCAATGGTGATTTCGCCGGCCGGTCGGCGCAGGCAGTAGCCACCGCCGGGGCCGCGCATGCCGGTAACCAGACCGTGGTTACGCAGACGCGCGAACAACTGTTCCAAGTAGGACACAGAAATCGACTGTTCGACAGAGATATCAGCAAGAGTAACCGGACCCTTGTTGTGACGTAACGCCAGCTCCATCATCGCAGTGATGGCATGACGACCTTTGGTTGATAGTTTCATGATTCGCCTCATTTGACTCCCAGGCGCGGCACCCACGGTGCGCGTCTCCGTTTCATCAACAGTGATAATGATAATAATACTTGACTCTTTTAGTCAAGAATAATTCGCAGAGAGACTAAAAAATCTTCCTGCCTGCCGGATCGGCAGCGGGTTGGACAATACTATGATGAATTAGGGGTATTTAAGCCGAATTTGCTGCTTTCGTCAAGCCGCCAGGCGTCGCGCCAAGTCTTCGAGTTCGCCGCTGCTATTGAATAAATTGTTAGTTAATTCAATAACATCATTCTCTTTCAGGCCAAGCATTTCAAGGCTGAATGCGGGTATGCCGGCATGATCTGCCTCCCCCAGACCGTGTTCCGCCAGGGCCCGGTTAGCGATTAGGACCAGCTGCGCATAGGTGGCGTGCCGGTCCCAGTAACCTTCGTCATGGTGATAGCGGACGGCAACCACCAGTTCCTGCGGCAGGCCCCAAGCCTCCATCAGCCAGGCGCCGATCTGGTCGTGGGTAACGCCGAGCACATGGCGTTCCAGATCGCGTGTCGGCATATCCGGATTAGCCTGGGCAAAGCGATTGAGAATAAAAAACTCAGGTTGAAAGGTGTGGCCCAGGACCAGCCGGCCGAGATTCTGCAGCAGACCCGCCAGATAGGCCGTGCCACGTGGCGGTTTTTGTTGCTTGGGCAGCCGTCCGGCCAGCTGTTCCACCAGGCGGCCGGCGTAAACCGAATGTTTCCAGAAAGCGTCCAGACCAAACGGGCCGTCCTGCGGCACACGCAGCGATTTGCCGATGGAAAAGCCCAGCGCCAGGTTGAGCACAAATTCAAAGCCGAGCACCCGCGCAATGGCCGTCTGCAGGTCTTTGATGCTACCGGCATAGCCATACAATGAGGAGTTCGCGTAGCGCAGCACCTGGGCGGAAAGCGCCGGATCCTGCTGGATGATGTCGGCCAATTGGCGGGCGTTGGCTCGCGGGTCCGCCGCCAGACGCAGGATCTGAGCCGCTGTTGCCGGTAGGGCGGGCAATTCGTGGAATTCCTCGATATTACGTTTGACCCGGGCCGGGGTGAACTGGTCGACGACATGGTCGAGCGAGTTGCCGGTGTCGTCAAAATCCGCGCGCAGCGACGCGGCCGGTCGCGAGAAATCACCCTTTAAGGCATCACCAAGTAGCCGACGAAAATCGTTATTGGCGATCTGCACCAGCGTCGTGTGGATGCCGGGCTCAAAAGTCACGACATCCAGACAATCCAGGGCGCTGTCGACAATGACATCAAGATCGTAAGCGGGCGCCAGTGGCGGATAGGAACGGGGTTCGCAGTCGTCGAAAATGGCCGCCAGCTGGTGCCCGGGCACGAGCTCCAGATCGCGGTGCAGCAGTTTGCAAAGCGCTTCAAAATCAAGCACATGGTCGGCGGGTAAGACCGCCATCAGCAGCCCTCGCCCATCGACCAGGATGACGGCGCGAACCAGCTGTGAAATCGGAATTTCGCAGGCATCGGCCGCTTGCGCCAGGGTCGACGTGCGTGGGTGCAACAGGGTTTCATACGCTACCTGTTCCCGGTCCAGAAAATCGCGGATATTGGTTGGCAGTCCCATCCTAGGTTCCTTCAATTCGGTTATCCTTGCGCAATAAAAAGCAAAAACCGAACCATTCTTGAAAAAATCATGAATTTCAGTATCCTGAGGATACCCGGCAGGAGTTTGTCAGCACTAAGCGACAAAGGACCGGCGCGTTGGGTTTAAGGAAGGTCCCGATCGTTGTTAGAATCCCGACGATTACAATAAACACAAGTGATTTGGAGTTATTTCGATGCCAAGTGAATATGCCGCCGGCAAAGATCGACGCGGCCGGTCAAGAGAAAAACTGGCAACCCTGGTCAAGACGCGTAGTGAAACCCTGTCTTTATACAGTGAACTTGCTAACCAGCGGCCCTTTGAGGCCGACGAAGTCACTACCGAAGCCTTGCAGGAATTCTGTCAGGCGTTGATCGACTATGCCGCCAGCGCCCACTTTCAGTTGTACCGCTTCATATCCGACAAGCTGGAGCGGCGGACGCCGGTTTTGGACGTGGCCGACAGGATTTATCCGCAAATTGCTCAGACGACCGACAATATTCTGCGCTTCAATGACCGATACGAAGCCGTCGATCTACTCAACGGTGGTGGTGAAGTGCTGACGCTGCTGGATTCGGACCTGTCACGCCTGGGTGAAACCCTGGCTGAGCGGATTCAGCTGTAAGATCAGGTCATCGGCGCCATGACCGGGCAGGTTCACTAGTGGGTAATACGGAAACCCGCCTGCACCGGGGCCGGTGCATCTCAGAACGCTGATACGGCCGGTGGCACCGGTTCGAGGTCTAGCTGGGCGGGGAAAAACGTTGAACCAAAGCCAGACGCGTAAACAGCCGCTGAATACCTTGCTGGACATCATGGCGCGGCTGCGCGATCCGCAACGGGGTTGCCCCTGGGATCTGGAGCAGGATTTCTCGACCATTGCACCGTATACCCTCGAAGAGGCTTACGAAGTCGCCGAGGCGATTGAACGCCAGGCACCGGATGAGATCTGTGACGAACTCGGCGACCTGCTGTTCCAGGTGGTGTTCCATGCGCAGATGGCCAGTGAGCGGGGTTGGTTCGACTTTGCCGACGTGGTGACGGCCATCAATGAAAAGTTGGTCAGGCGCCATCCGCACGTGTTCGGCGATGAAAAAATTGCCGATGCCGCGGAGCAGACGCTGGCCTGGGATCGCCACAAAGCGAAAGAGCGCGCCGAGCGGGGCGTGGCTGCGGACAGTGTACTGGATGGCGTGCCACTGGCGCTGCCGGCACTGCTCAGAGCACAGAAGATTCAGCGGCGCGCCGCACGGGTCGGCTTTGACTGGGATGAGATCGGCGACGTGGTAGCCAAAATTGACGAAGAGTTGGCGGAGCTCAAGCAGGCGCTGGCCGCCGGTGAGTCGGTTGAGCATATGCGTGAAGAACTGGGCGATCTGTTATTCAGCGGCGTGAACCTGGCGCGTTTTCTCGACGCCGATGCCGAGTCACTGATGCGTGCGGCGAACCAGAAGTTCGACCGGCGCTTTCGCCGCGTCGAACAACTCGCCCACAAGGCGCAACGTGACCTGCAAGCATGCAGCCTGGATGAACTGGAGGCTTACTGGCAGCAGGCCAAGTCTGAAACGAGTAAGTAAAAAGCGGTCAGTACACTATTAGCTGGTTTATCTCTCCAGAAGGCCTTCCAGCAACATTGTCGTGGCCAGGTTGCCCAGCGCATTAATCCTGGCGCTATCGGACTGCGCCGGTTTAAGCGGCCCTAGTGCAAGCATCATAGACAGGCCGTGCACCATAGAAAAGGTCGCTAGAGTCATATCGTGCAGTTCAAGTCGCTTGAAGACACCGCGCGACTGCCCCTTTTCAATAATCCTGGCCAGGCTTTGAAAGGCGCCTTGTGCAGCCTGCTGTAGTTCGTCGCCGCAATTTTCCAGTGATACACCCCTTCCAAACATCAGCGCGATAATTTCCGGCTCTTCCGCCGCAAAGTGCAGGTAGGCCAGACCGGCGGCGCGTAATTGTTCGCAGGGGTCATCCGGAAACTTCTCGCAGGCGCCCGAGTTTTCTTTTTCTATACGCCGAAATCCGACCGAGGCTACGGCTTCGAGCAACGCGGCTTTATCCCGGAAATGCCGATACGGTGCGGCACTGCTGACCCCGGCGCTTTTGGCCACTTCGCGCAGACTCAGTCGAGTTACGCCGTGTTCACCCATCAACTGAATGGCGGTGTCGATCAGGCTATTGCGCAGATCGCCGTGGTGATAGTTGGATTTGGTCATTTAAGCCACTCTGGCCCGGAACAGCGACAGCCGCCTGAGCCGGAATCTCCCGGCGGGTAGCGCCATCGGATCGGCACTAAATCGTCAAAAGTTATCATTGATAACATTGAATGGATCTGCTAAGCTAATAATGTTACTGATGATAACATAATAAATAACTCATTAAAATATATAGTTAAATATAGGAGGTGTCGATCATGCGAAGCCTGTTTATCATAGCCGGAACGTGCATCCACCTACTGCTGGTGGGTTGTGCGGCGCATGCCGAGTTGAACAGAACACAACACGCTCTTGCAAGCTGCACGTTGCAGGTACGCGTGGTCGGACAGCCCGAAGTTCAGGCGGGCCCGCGTTTTGTGATGATTAACGGTGTCCCGCTTTCCAGCGCCATCTACCGGAAAGTCGCGCAACGACTCCAGGAAAGACTCGCCGCAACCAGCTATCTCATTGACCTTCCCGGTACCGGTGGATCGACATTGAACGGCAAAGACTATTCATGGCCCGCGCTACGCGCGTGTATCCATTCACAGCTTAAAGAACTGCCGCCGCACCTCCTGGTTATGGATGACATCGCGCCGCTTTCCGCGTTGCCGTTTCCGCAGGCGTATGCCAATACCGAGGGTTTGGTGATATTGAATGCGGTTACTAGGCCTAGTGAGGTACATCCGCCTTTCCCGTTAAGCTTTTTGCGCTGCTGTCCGGATCTAGCAGTGGCCGTCGGTTCGGTGACGCCTCGGGCGATTTTCCTGGCGCGAATACGCGGCTTGGGCATCGCCCGGTCGGAAGCGGTGAGTACCAAAGAACTGAACTCGCTCTATGCTGAAATGATGGCGGACGGCGGCCTTCGGCACCTCGCCAACCTGATGAGCGGATTCGCGCTCGACGAAGAGGCGGACCGTGCGTTTAACAACGGTTTGCAAACGCCGGTGCCGCAGCTTTTCATTTGGGGCACCGCCGACCCGGTACTGGGCCAGGCGTACAAGCATCTCCTGCCCCTTAGCGACAACCAGCAACTCGTTACATACCCGGATGCCAAGCACTTTCTGATGCTGGACTACCCGGATGAAATTGCCGATGCCATTTCAGAATGGTATACGACTAAGGTGTCAGCGCCCCTTTAATGGATTAGCCGCCCGAACAGCAGAAGGGCCAACGACTAACTATGTAAGGCGTGCATGCACAGCCCTGAGGAAGGTCTGATCAATGGGTCATTCCGGCCTGTGCCATTGAATTGAAATCGGACTAATCACAGTCGGCCGTTTGCAACCACAACAGGAAAGGTTGCTCGATCAGGTTGAAAAAGCGTTGTGCCGCCCCGGGATCCCGGTCGAGTTCGTAACGCGTGCTGACAGCGCATACCCGGTTGATAAAATGGCGGGCGCGGCCGGCATCGATTTCCGCGTCATAGGCCGTCAGGTTGATCTGCTGCAGGTAGTCCCAGAAATGTGGATCCCGCGCCAGCAAGCCGGCGTTGCGACAGGCATCGCCTCCGGCGAGGCTGTCCCTAAGGCGCAGGCGCCTGGCCAGGGTGGATCGAATAGCTGGGCGTTCCAGTGCTACCAGACAGAGCAGGCAGTGTGGGTTCTCAGTCACAATTCCAGGAATACCCGCCCAGCTAGCGACGGTATCGCCGTTTACCATGTGCAGGGTAACGGCGTTATCACGTGTCGTGATCTGGTCTTCAAGCGGGCGTAATTGTCGGGCCGTTCGGGCCATCGCCTAACCTCCATGATGAAAACCGGGCTGATGGACGCGTCCCTGCGTCGAAAATCTGTCCGTTGTCTCGAACGTTGCACGAGGTGTGCCAGTTTTCGTGCTCCTTAAGAGCGCCGGGCAATCGGATGTTATGTGTTAGTCAATATTATTTAGGCGGAGATGCTTGTGAAACGGCTGGACGTGTTAATCGCAATGCAAGAAAATATTCTTTCGACCGTAAAAAAGCGGGTCGGGCTTCGCTAAAACTCGGCCGCTCATGCTGTGTCGCTGCACTATACAAACCCATTACCAGGAGCCAATGATGTCGAATGAAGGTTATCATGAATCTGTTGACGAACTGTCTGAAGAAACTCGGGATATGCATCGAGCCATTACATCACTTATGGAAGAATTAGAGGCTGTGGATTGGTACAACCAGAGAGTTGACGCCTGTAAGGATGGCGAGCTGAAAGCGATACTTGCTCATAATAGAGATGAGGAGAAAGAACATGCATCCATGGTTATGGAATGGATTCGCAGAAACGACCCGGCATTTGATAAAGAGCTGAAAGATTATCTATTTACGGACAAAAGGATTGCTCATTAATAAAGCGCGTATAACCAGTGAGATGTGGGCATAGATCCGCTTTCACGGGGTGTTCGCCCCGAACAGTAAACACCGAGCATGGGTGACGCCAGCCAAGCGGTTATGGGTGTGCCTATGCCTGCCACGTCAAAGTTTCAGGTCGTCGAAGAAAGCAGGGATGACAGAACGCGGCTTTCCGTTCGAAGCCAATATGGCTTTGGCATCAGCATCGATATAAAGCCGAACGTTCAGGCTTGTGGAACCGAAGTGGACATGTACGCACTCAGGCCGCATTTGCGCGAGAAGTTTGACCGGACAGATAAGATTTCCATGGCAAAGATCCTGGATGCGGTATTACTTAGAGACGCTCTGATTCATTCCAATATCGTCTTGGTCCTGTTGCCGTAGAAATCGCTTATAATGCCCAGCTTCTGGATATAACCCGGTTTATAGGTGCGGCAATGAGCGATCCACCCAACTGTCCGAAGTGTAGCTCGGAATATACTTATGAAGATAGCGGCCTGTATGTGTGCCCCGAGTGTGCACACGAATGGTCGATGAATGAGGCGGCCGAGGGCAGTGACGATGAAATCCGGGTGGTCAAAGATGCCCACGGCAATATTCTGCAGGACGGCGATAGTGTGACTATCATAAAAGACCTTAAAGTAAAAGGGGCTGCGTCGGTGGTCAAGGTCGGCACCAAGGTCAAAAATATCCGTCTGGTCGACGGTGATCACGATATTGACTGCCGGATCGACGGTATCGGCGCCATGCAGCTTAAATCCCAGTTCGTAAAAAAGGCGTGAATGTCTGGCCGCCCCGGCGGCGTTCCAGCGCACGATTCGGGTCGATTCGGTGCGTCCGGCATACCATAATCAGTCCCTATGGATGACACCAGGGGTATGCAGGCATGTCGGATTATGAACGCATCGCCCGGGCTATAACCTTTATCACCCGCCGGGCCGATAGTCAGCCGGCACTGGCGGAAATCGCCGCCTCGGTACACCTGAGTCCGGCACATTTTCAGCGGCTGTTCTGCCGTTGGGCCGGCGTCACACCCAAGCGTTTCTTGCAGGTGCTCACGGTGGCGCGGGCCAAGTCTTTACTGGACGAAGCCAAGTCGCTACTCGATGTTTCGTCGACGCTGGGTTTGAGCAGCGGGTCCCGCCTGTATGATCATTTTGTGCAACTGGAGGCGGTGACGCCCGGCGAGTTCAAGACCCGAGGCGCAGGTCTGACGATTGCCTACGGCCTGCACGAAACCCCTTTCGGTCCGGCGTTTATCGCCGCCACCCCCCGGGGGATCTGCCGGCTGGCCTTTCCCGAACCGGCGGCGGTCAAAGACCAATTGGCGGCACTATCCCGGCTGTGGCCGCGGGCGGTTTTGCAGGAATATCCGCAACGCACCCGTACGCTTATTCAAGCTCTGTTCGATGACCGGAAACAACGGTCGGGCCCCTTGTCACTTCACGTACAGGGTACCAACTTCCAGGTCAGTGCCTGGCGGGCGCTGTTGCGGATTCCCCCGGGCGCTGTGGTGAGTTATGCCCAGGTGGCCGATGCCCTAGACCGCCCGTCGGCCGCCAGGGCGGTCGGCACGGCTGTCGGTGCGAATCCGGTTGCGTTTGTTATTCCCTGTCACCGCGTTATCCGTCAGTGCGGTGACATCGGCGGTTATCACTGGGGTACAACGCGGAAGCAGGCCATGTATGCCTGGGAGTCGGCGAGGCGAGGCGAGCGCCTGCTGCGTTAATCAGGCAACTCAGTCGGTCAGCGCCGGCCCTTTGCGTTTGTCGCGCTCAATCAGCGCATAGGCCGAATGGTTGTGGATCGACTCGAAATTTTCCGATTCCACAATATAAGCGCAGATGCGCTCATCGGCGTTCAGCGCCGCGGCGATGTCGCGCACCATGTCTTCGACGAATTTGGGGTTGTCGTAGGCCTTTTCGGTGACGAATTTTTCATCCGGGCGTTTCAACAGGCCATAGAGCTCGCTGGACGCCTGCGTCTCGACCATTTCGATAAGTTCCTCGATCCAGACAAAATCGCAAGTCGTGGCCGTGACAGTAACGTGTGAGCGCTGGTTGTGCGCGCCGCGTTCAGAAATTTTCTTTGAACAGGGACACAGGCTAGTGACCGGCACCACGATTTTGATTTGCATTTCCGGCGAGTTATCGCGAATTTCGCCGATGAACGACACCTGGTAGTCCAGCAGGCTCTGGACGCCGGAAATCGGCGCCGTTTTATTGACGAAATAGTCGAAACTCATTTCGATATGACCGGCCTCGGCTTCCAGTCGCTGGGTCATTTCACCGAGCATTTCCTTGAAGGATTCAACGCTGATTTCGCGTTCGTGCAGATTGAGGATTTCGACAAAGCGCGACATGTGTGTGCCTTTGAAGTTGTGCGGCAGGTTCACATACATGTTGAAGTTGGCGATGGTGTGCTGCTCGCCGCCGGTCCGGTCTTTGACGCGCACCGGGTGACGAATGTCTTTGATGCCCACTTTGTCGATGGCGATATGGCGCGTGTCCGCGCTGCTCTGCACGTCGGCGATGGCGGGCGTTAGCGTGGCCCGGGCTTGTGGTTTGCTCATGACTCGTCCTCAGCGTAACGCACACAGGCGCGTTCGGTCTCCCAGAGCGTGACGGCGTGTACTTTGATGTGCTCGCTGTTCAGCTGCGCCGAGAGCTGTTGGTAAAAATGGGCGGCGATGTTTTCCGCCGTCGGGTTCACCGCGGTGAACGGTTCCAGGTCATTCAGGTAGCGGTGATCAAGTTGTGCCGCAATTCCCCGTGTGGCCTGTTTGATGACTTTGAAATCCACGCCCATGCCGATGTCGTCCAGACGGGTGGCCACGACTTCGGTTTCGACTTTCCAGTTATGGCCGTGCAGGCGTGAACAGGCCCCGGGATAGTCTCGTAGTGTGTGCGCGGATGCAAAATCCGTCAGAATTTTCAGGGTGTAACGGGGGCCACAATAATTCCTGACTGAAACAGTCAAATATTAATCGACCGCGCGCAGGGTTGCAATTGCGCGGACAATTTCCCTTTGAACGCGCTGGTAAATCCCTTCGGCGTCCAGGCCGCATTCCGCCAGCTGCTGCTCGCGGCCGGCGTGTTCGATAAAGCGGTCGGGAATGCCCAGCAGGGCCAGCGGCACGGCGATCCCGTGGGCGGCCAGGGCCTCGGCCACGGCGCTGCCGGCGCCGCCGGCGATGGCGTTGTCTTCAATGCTGACCAGCAGGCGGTGGCGGGCCGCCAGGTCGGCCAGGCAGTCTTCGTCCAAGGGTTTGACAAAACGCATGTTCGCCACCGTGGCGTCGAGCCGCTCGGCGGCTTCGAGCGCGGCGCTCAGCGGACTGCCGAATACCAGCAGGGCGACGTCGTGGCCTTGGCGGCGAATCTCGGCCTTGCCGACCGGCAAGGTGGCCAAGTCATTGCCCACCGTCACGCCGGGCCCGGTGCCACGCGGGTAGCGGACCGCCGCCGGACCCGTCAGCTGGAAACCCGTCGACAGCATCTGCCGGCATTCGTTTTCGTCTGCCGGCGCCATGATGGTGATGTTGGGCAGGCAGTGCAGATAGCTCAGGTCGAAATTCCCCGAGTGTGTCGGCCCGTCGTTGCCCACCAGGCCGCCGCGATCGATGGCGAACAGCACCGGCAGGTTCTGCAGCGCCACGTCGTGAATCAGTTGGTCGTAACCGCGCTGCAGAAACGTCGAATAAATCGCCAGCACCGGTTTGAGACCGTCGCAGGCCATGCCTGCGGCCATCGTCACGCTGTGCTGTTCGGCGATGCCGACGTCGATATACCGCTGGGGGAAGCGCTCGGAAAAAGCGACCAGGCCGGAGCCTTCACGCATCGCCGGCGTGATCGCCACCAGTTGTTCGTCGGCCTCGGCCATGTCGCACACCCAGTCGCCGAACACCTGGGTGTAGGTTTTTGCCGCCGCCCCCCCGGCGGCGCTCTGCCCGGTGTCCGGGTCGAACTGGCCGACGCCGTGGAATTTGCAGGGGTTGTCTTCCGCCGGGGCATAGCCTTTGCCCTTGCGCGTGACCACGTGCAGCAGTTGCGGCCCGCTGAGGGCACGCAGGTTGCGCAGTGTTTTGACCAGGGCGCCGGTGTCGTGGCCGTCGATGGGGCCGATGTAATTGAAACCCAGTTCTTCGAACAGCGTGCCGGGGATCACCATGCCCTTCACGTGCTCCTCGGCGCGGCGCGCCAGTTCCCACACGCTGGGCATGCCCTGCAGCACTTTTTTGCTGCCTTCGCGCACGGTCGAATAGGTGCGGCCGGACAGCACCCGCGCCAGGTAATTGGACAGGCCGCCGACGTTGGGTGAAATCGACATGTCGTTGTCGTTCAGCACCACCAGCAGGTTGGCGTCGAGGGTGCCGGCGTGGTTGAGGGCCTCGAAGGCCTGTCCGGCGGTCATGGCGCCGTCGCCGATCACGGCCACTACGCGCCGCGGGTTGTCGGCACGGGCGGCGGCTATCGCCATACCCAGGGCGGCGCTCACCGAGGTGCTGGAGTGGCCCACACCAAGCTGTCGTACGGGCTTTCGTCGCGCCGGGGAAAGCCGGCCAGGCCGCCTTTCTGCCGCAGGCTGCTCATTTGTTCGCGGCGGCCGGTGAGAATTTTGTGCAGGTAGCTCTGGTGGCCGACGTCCCACACCAGCCGGTCGTCGGGCGTGTTGAACACATAGTGCAGCGCCAGCGTCAGCTCGACCGTGCCCAGGTTGGCCGCCAGGTGGCCGCCGGTGGTGGCGACGGTTTCGATCAGAAAACGGCGGGCTTCGCGAGCGAGCTGCGGCAAGTCGCCGGCTTGCAGGGCGCGCAGGTCGTCCGGCGAATCGATACGGCTTAGCAGGGGAAATTCTAGGTCGGTTGTCATGGGAAAGGCTGACTGCGGGCAGGGGTGAATTATCCTTGCTGGGCGCCTGTCTGGCAAGTCAGCGTTGCCGCCGGCGGAGGTCGTGGGCCGGGAAAATCAGTGTGATCGGGCGACGATATAAGCCGACAGCCAGCGCAACGGGTCGGCTTCGGGACCGAATGCCGACAGGCTGTCGGTGGCGGCCTGGTGCAGCTCCTGGGCGCGTTCCCGGGCGCCGGCCAGGCCCAGCAGAGCGGGGTAGGTGGGTTTCTCGAGGGCGTGGTCGGCGCCGGCCTGTTTGCCCAGCTGCTCGGTGCTGGCAGTGACGTCGAGAATGTCGTCCTGAACCTGGAAGGCCAGGCCGATACATTTGCCGAAATGGTCCAGGGCCTGGAACGGGTCATCGCTTACCGCGTCAGCGCACAGTGCCCCCAGCAGCACCGAAGCACGGATCAGCGCACCGGTTTTGTGGATGTGCATGTCTTCCAGCTCGGCGATATCCAGCTGTTTGCCGACGGCGGCCAGATCGATCGACTGGCCGCCGACCATGCCGCGCGAGCCTGCCGCTTGTGCCAGGTACTCGACCATCCGCAGTCGCTGCGCCGCCGCCACATCGCCCATGTCGGCGTGGGCCAGCAGCTGGAACGCCAGCGCCTGCAGCCCGTCACCGGCCAGAATCGCCTGGGCCTCGCCATAGGCCTTGTGGCAGGTCGGCTGGCCGCGCCGCAGGTCGTCGTCATCCATGGCCGGCAGGTCGTCGTGCACCAGCGAGTAGGCGTGGATGCATTCAACGGCGCTGGCCGCCGCGTCGAGTACCAATGGCGGGGCGTTCAGGGCCTGGCCCGTCGCGTACACCAGCAGCGGGCGGACACGTTTGCCGCCTTCCAGGGCAGCGTAACGCATGGCCTGGTGCAGGGTGGCCGGTAGCGTCTGCTCCGATGGGAGGTAGCGGTCCAACGCCGTTTCAACGCGCTGTTTGCAGGCGACAGCGAAGGCCGCCAGTTCAGGGGGCTGCATCGTCCTCGAAGGGTTCCAGTGAGGTTTGGCCGTCTTTTTCCATCAACACCTGAACTTTTTGTTCGGCATCTTTCAGGGCCTGTTGGCAGGCGCGCGTCAGTTGTACCCCGCGTTCGAATTGTTTGAGCGATTCGTCCAGGCTGAGGTCGCCCTGTTCCATTTTTTCGACCAGGGCTTCGAGTTCCGTCAGGGCGGTTTCGAAATCCGGCGTTTTGCTGCTACGTTTTGCCAAGGGTTATCGTCCCAGGTAGGTTTGATGGGGCGTAACGTTACCCGCCTGCCGAAAAACGGTCAACGCGTCTGGTTTCAGTCGCCCCAGGACGCATGCCAGGCCATTTTTTGGGTAAGATGTAGGCGCGCAAGCCTGAAAATCGCCGGTAAATCGGCGATTGACAGTTTGAAACGGCTGCGCTAAATTTAACTTCTAGTTTAGACTGAGTCTAAAAATTGGGTGGCAACCCGTTATTATTTTGATTCGGAGGCTCCAAGTATGGATCTGAAAGGCAGCAAGACAGAAGACAATTTGAAAGCCGCATTTGCGGGTGAATCCCAGGCCAATCGCCGTTACCTGTATTTCGCCGCCAAGGCGGACGTGGAAGGTTACAACGATGTGGCGGCCGTATTTCGTTCCACCGCCGAAGGTGAAACCGGTCACGCCCACGGCCATCTTGAGTACCTGGAAGTGGTTGGTGACCCGGCCACCGGTCTACCCATCGGCGGCACCTCGGACAACCTCAAGGCGGCGATTGCCGGTGAGACTCACGAGTATACCGACATGTACCCGGGTATGGCCAAGACCGCGCGCGACGAGAGTTTCGACGAAATCTCCGACTGGTTTGAAACCCTGGCCAAGGCCGAGCGTTCACACGCCAACCGTTTCCAGAAGGCGTTGGATAACCTGGACGACTGAATCTGGTGGTACGGCCCTCTCCCGCCCGGGAGAGCCCCTGTAGGAGCGGGTTTGCCCGCGAACTGTGTCGCTTGCCGATCCGGTTTGCGGGCAAGCCCGCTCCTACAGGCGGGTTTGGCCTGTCTTTGGTACCCCCCCTGTCTGGAGAACCGTTATGTCTGTCCGTGAAGGCAGTCTGGAAGCCCCTACCCGCCATCCGCTGGACTGGCAAAACCCCGATTTCTATAACGAGGACTCACTACTCAAGGAACTGGAACGGGTGTACGACATCTGCCAGGGGTGTCGTCGCTGTTTTAACCTGTGTAACGCTTTTCCGACCCTGTTCGACGCCATCGACGAGTCCGACACCCTGGAACTCGACGGCGTCGACAAACGGGTATTCTGGGAGGTCGCCGACCACTGTTACCTGTGTGACATGTGCTATATGACCAAGTGCCCGTACGTGCCACCGCACGAGTGGAATGTCGATTTCCCACACCTGATGCTGCGCGCCAAGGCCGTCAAGCACCGCCAGGGTAAAACCCGCGTGCGCGACCGCATTCTGACCGCCACCGATGCGGTCGGGACACTGGCCGGAATTCCGGTGGTTTCCGCTATCGTCAATGTCGTCAACCACAACCCGGTCGGCCGCCGTGTGGTGGAAGAGTTATTTGAGGTACACCCGGACGCAGTACTGCCTAACTATCATTCCAGGACCCTGCGCCGGCGTTTGCGGGCCGAACGCAATAAAACCGCCCAGGCAGCGCCCGAGGCCGGCCCGACCCGCGGCAAAGTGGCGTTGTTCGCCACCTGCTACGGCAATTACAACGAGCCCGAACTGGGCGAAGATCTGATCGCGGTGTTCGAACACAACGGTATCCCGGTGTGTCTGACCGACACCGAACGTTGTTGCGGTATGCCCAAGCTGGAACTGGGCGACCTCGAGGCGGTTCGCAAAGCCAAGAACATCAATATCCCGCAATTGGTGAACCTGATCGATCAGGGTTGGGATGTAGTCGCGCCGGTGCCGTCCTGTGTGCTGATGTTCAAGCAGGAGTTGCCGCTGATGTTTCCCGACGACGCTGACGTTGCCAAGGTGCGCGACAATATCTACGACCCTTTCGAGTACTTGATGTTGCGCCACAAACACGGCCAGTTAAAAACCGATTTCAAGCACAGGCTGGGCAAGATCGCCTACCACGTCGCTTGCCACCTGCGGGTGCAGAATATCGGTATGAAGACGCGCGAACTGCTGCAACTGGTACCGGATACTGAGATCGAGGCCATCGAGCGCTGTTCCGGCCATGATGGGACTTACGCGGTCAAGAAAGAATTTCACGACGTGTCGATGAAAATCTGCAAGCCGGTCATCGGCCGGGTGGAAAAAGCCGCTGCCGATCACTACTGCAGCGACTGTCCCATGGCCGGCCATCAGATCGAAAACGGCCTGCCGGACCACCGTGAACCCGAACATCCGTTGCGGCTGATCCGCCACGCCTACGGACTCTGAACCCGAGATGGAAACGATGATGGACAAGTTGACACGAAGCGATCTTTATTCGCTGGAACAGTACGCCGAGCTGCGGCCCGAATTCCGCGCCCAGGTGATCGCCCATAAAAAAAACCGCCGAGTGCCGCTGGGCGGACTGGCGGCGTTGTATTTCGAAGATCGGCTCACCATGCAGTACCAGGTGCAGGAAATGCTGCGTATCGAGCGCATATTCGAAGCGGCGGGTATCCAGGAGGAACTTGACGCTTATAATCCGCTGATTCCCGACGGACACAACCTCAAGGCGACTTTTATGGTTGAGGTTGCCGACGAAGACGAGCGGCGCAAAGTGCTGGCCGGCCTAAAGGGCATCGAAGACGAGGTCTGGTTACGCGTCGACGGTTTCGATCCGGTCTTTGCTATCGCCGATGAAGACATGGACCGTGAGAGCGAGGATAAAACTTCATCGGTGCACTTCATGCGTTTCGAATTCACCCCTGAGATGGTGGTAGCGGCGCACGCCAGCGCCGCCTTGGGCGCCGGTATCAGTCACAGCGCCTACACCCAGCAACTGGAGCCGTTGCCCGACAATATCCGCGCGGCGCTGGTGCAGGATTTTAAGCCTTAAGGAAGCTCTGAGTAGCTGCCCGTTCCTACAATGGAACGGTTCTTGATGCTACCCGGTTACACTCGCGCCGGTGTTCAAGTTGACCTATCGCAGTGCCGATAAGCCCTGGTATTCTAGAAATTTTCTCAGGAGCATCCGCCATGGAAACCGGAACCATCGTCTGGACTGTGATCGGCGTACTGGCCGCGGCGCTGATGATTTATGTCATCCAGATCTACAACGCGCTGGTATCCCTCAAGCATAATGTCTCCAAGGCCTGGTCGAATATCGACGTGCTGTTGAAACAGCGTCACGACGAGCTGCCCAAGTTAGTCGAGGTCTGCAAGCAGTACATGGGCTACGAGCAGGAAACCCTGGTCAAGGTCATGGAGGCGCGCGCGCAAGTGGCTAAAGCGCGCGAGGGCGGCGATGTCGGTGCGCTGGGCAAGGCTGAAACCCAACTGCGCCTGGGCCTTGGAAACCTGTTTGCCGTGGCCGAGGCTTACCCCGAGCTGAAAGCCAATACCACTTTTCAGCACTTGCAGGACCGGATTTCGGCGCTGGAAAACAGCATCGCCGACCGGCGCGAATACTATAATGAAAGTGTTAATCTGAGTAACGTGCGCATCGAACAGTTTCCCGACGTGATCGTCGCCAACAAGTTCGGTTTCAAGCCTTTCGATCTTCTCGAATTCAGCGAGGAGGAAAAGGCGGATGCCAATATAAAGACGCTGTTTGCCGGCTAGCCGATGTTCGGGTTTGCGCAGGATCTACAGACCATGGCGGGTCTGCATTTTTCAGTCTTTGTGTTTGTGGTGGGTGCTTTTGCGCTGTATTTCTTTTACTTGATCTGGCGAAACTTTCACCGTGCCCGTATTATCGAGGACACGCCGACGGCAAAAGTGCGCTCCGCACCACAGGGCTATGTCGAATTGGAGGGGCGGGCGCGTCCGTTGCCCGATCAACCCGTGTTCGCACCGCTGACAAAAACGGTCTGTCTCTGGTACTGCTTTAAGATCGAGCGGGAAAGGCGCAGCAGTCGTTCAGGTTCCCACTGGTCGGAAGTCGAATCCGGCCGCAGTGAAACACCCTTTATATTTTTTGACGAAACCGGCGAATGCCTGGTCGATCCGCGCCGCGCTGAAGTTACGTCGATAGTCAAAAAAGTTTGGTATGGCAGCAGCAAGTGGCCCGATGTGCAGGATCGACTGGGATTTTTCGGTGGACTGATTGGCTCACGCTACCGCTATACCGAGGAACGCATCGAGACGGGTGACGTCTACCTGCTCGGTTGGTTTGATACGGTGCGCAGTACCGATACTTCGCTCAGCGAAGAACTGGCGCGGCTATTGAAAAGCTGGAAGCAGGATCAGCCTGCGCTTGTGGACCGTTTTGACGAAAATGGAGACGGTCGGATCGACGAAAATGAATGGCAGGGTGTCCGCCAGGCGGCACGTCGGCGACTCATCGAGGACCGCGCCGAGCGTTCGGCACAACCGGCCACCAACATAATGCGCGCCAGTGGCCGCGACCGTTACCCCTTCCTGATTTCGGCCCGACCCCAGCAACTGCTGGGCGACCGCTACCGGCGTCATGCTTTGTTTGCGCTGCTCGGTTCACTGGTGGCCGCAGGTTTTCTTGCGTGGATGATAGCCGTGAGGTTTTAGCTCCCCTGTCATTGCGAGGAGCGTAGCGACGCGGCAATCTTTAAATGCGGCAGTACCGGTTGGAGATTGCCGCGCTACGCTCGCGCCCTGAAGGATGGCGCAGCCATCCTGAGGAAGTACTCCTGGGGTGCGATGACGTTTAAAAAAAACTTGTCTCGGGCTTGAAAAGCGCGTCCCCGGTTCCCATATTAACCTCATCGAAGGGGCACTTGTCGGTGTCTCATAGTTTGAATTCGAGGAGGTTTACCATGTCTCTTGTCCGTTATGAACCCTGGGGTCTGCTTAACCAGTTGCACGGTGAAATTGACCGGATGTTCGATCCCCGCCTGCACAGGATCGGCGGTGATGCCGAGGATCAGTTGGCTACCAGCGACTGGGTGCCGGCAGTGGATATCCGCGAGGAAGGCCAGCGCTATGTGATCCATGCCGATGTGCCCGGCGTCAAGCCGGAGGATATTGAAGTCCACATGGAAGACGGTGTACTGACGATCAAGGGTCAGCGCTACAGTGAGAACAAGGACGAACGTGAAGGCTTCAAGCGCGTCGAACGTGTCCGCGGTAGTTTTTTCCGGCGTTTTAGTCTGCCGGATACGGCGGATGCGGAGTCGATCAGTGCCAAATCCAAAGATGGTGTGCTGGAAATCACGATTCCCAAGCAGGCCAAGGTGATGCCCAAGCGTATTAACGTGGAAAGCTGATGTTGGTTGTGACGACAACCGGCCGGCGGTCGCCAGTACCCGCCGGCCGGAAAGGTGGTTATAGGTACGTTCATGCAGTTCAAGGACTATTACCAGATACTCGGGGTGACTCGCGAAGCCAGCCAGGATGACATCAAGCGCGCCTACCGAAAACTAGCGCGCAAATACCACCCGGATGTCAGTAAGGAAAGTGACGCGGAGGCGCGTTTCAAGGAAGTCGGTGAGGCCTATGAGGTGCTCAAGGATCCCGAGAAACGTGCCGCCTATGATCAGTTCGGCCAGAATTGGAAGGCCGGGCAGGACTTCCAGCCACCACCGGATTGGGCCACCGGGTTTGAATTTCACGGCGCCGGCGTCGAACCGGGTTCGGGTTTCAGTGATTTTTTCGAGACCTTGTTTGGTGGGCGGGGGCCGTTTGCCGGTACCGGTGCGGCACAGGCGTCGGCGCGACAGGCTTTTCGCAGCAAAGGCGAGGACCACCACGCGCGGATTATGATTTCCGTGGAAGACGCTTATCGGGGCGGTCGCCGTGCCGTACAGTTACAAATGCCCGAGGTGGATGCCGACGGCCACGTGGCCTTGAAGCGCCGACGGCTGAATGTCAGCATCCCGCGGGGTATCGTCGCCGGCCAACAGATTCGTCTGGCCGGACAGGGGGGTCGCGGTATCGGCGGTGGCGCCAACGGTGATCTGTACCTGGAAGTCGAGTTCGAGCCCCATACGCAGTACCGGATCGAAGGGCGGGACATCTACAGCCGGATGAAGCTCGCTCCCTGGGAGGCCGCCCTGGGCGCCCGGCTGCCGGTAGATACAGCGGGGGGCAAAGTTGAGTTGGCCATCCCGGCGGGTGCCCAATCGGGGCAGAAGCTGCGCTTACGGGGGCGTGGTATGCCGGGTAGTCCTGCCGGTGATCAGTATGTCGAGTTGTTGATCGTGACGCCACCGGCCGACGATGAAGACAGTCGCGAGTTTTACCGCCGGATGGCTGAGCAATTCAAGGAAAAAGCGGTGGGGCATCGGCACTAGTGGGTCATCTATCCCTTCAGCCGGATGGTATTTGTCCCCGATCCCTTTTATGCTTGGCGGATGAAAAAAGTGGTCGTTCTCCTGGCTTGTCTGCTGCGGTCGCTGACAGCTACCGTGGCGGCGGCCGAGGATCCGGTCGGTGACGTGTATGAAGAGGAAGGGATAGAATTTCAGAACTTTAAGCCACCACCGGGCTCCGAATGGAAAGAGCAGGATCTGGTGCTGCCGCCTTATCCCAGTGAGGATAATTTGATCCGTATCGACATCGAGCGGCACGATTTTCCCTATAAGGCTTTTATCGACGGCGCCTCTCTGTCAATGGCTAAGGATCGTGTCGTGCGCTATACCGTGGTGCTGCGCTCCAAGTCCGGTGTCGATAACGTCAGTTACGAGGGCATACGCTGTCCACATCGCCAGTACAAGCGTTATGCTTATGGCACCCATGCGCGTTTTTACCGCCTGCCCGTCAATGACTGGGCTTTTATTCACGGCAATCGCCAGGATCTGTATCGTGCTGTGCTCGCTGAGGACTATTTTTGTCCGCTGCCCACAGGCGATGTAGTGGCCGAGATCAAGGCTAAACTGAAAGGCAGCGGTGCCGGTTATATATTTCCGGGTGACGAAGAATAGATCCCGGCGGCCGCTTTCGGTAGCATAGCGCGCACTTTACCAACACTGAAATCAATGAGCACGAATTACGACGCGGCTTCCATCGAAGTACTGAGTGGGCTAGACCCCGTGCGCAAGCGCCCGGGTATGTATACCGATACCTCACGTCCCAATCACCTCGCACAGGAAGTTGTCGACAACAGCGTCGACGAGGCCATCGCCGGGCACGCCGATAAAGTCGAGGTCACGGTATTCAAGGACGGCTCCCTGTCGGTCAAGGACAATGGCCGTGGTATGCCGGTGGATATTCATCCCGAGGAGGGGGTTTCCGGCGCCGAGGTTATCCTCACGCGGCTGCACGCCGGCGGCAAATTTTCCAATAAGAATTACCGTTTTTCTGGCGGCCTGCACGGGGTCGGTGTGTCGGTGGTCAATGCCCTGTCGAAACACCTGGAAGTCTGGGTGCGGCGCGGCGGTAAGGAATATAACCTGGCCTTCAAGGGCGGTGAAAAAGTCGCTGGTCTGGATGAAGTCGGTAAAGTCGGCAAGCAGAATACCGGCACCACGCTGCGTTTCTGGCCCGATCCGCAGTTTTTCGACTCGATTAAATTTTCACTGCCGCGCCTGCAGCACGTGTTGCGCGCCAAGGCGGTGTTGTGTCCCGGGCTGGAAGTTACGCTGATCGATGAAAAGAGCGGGGAAAAGGTAACCTGGTATTATCAGGATGGTCTGCGCGATTACCTGGTCGATGCGCTGACCGCGGCGCCCAGCCTGCCGGACGAGCCCTTTGTCGGCAAAATGGAAGGCAACGATGAGGCCGCCGAATGGGCGCTGGTGTGGTTACCCGAAAGTGGCGAACTGGTGACCGAGAGCTACGTCAATCTGATTCCCACAGTCCAGGGTGGCACCCACGTCAACGGCCTGCGTACCGGCCTGACCGAGGCCATTCGTGAATTCTGCGAGTTCCGTAATTTGCTGCCACGGGGTATCAAAATCGCACCCGACGACGTTTGGGAGCGCTGTGCCTATATTCTCTCCGTTAAACTGATCGATCCGCAGTTTTCCGGGCAGACCAAGTAACGCCTGTCGTCACGCGAGTGCACGGCGTTTGTGTCCGGCGTGGTCAAGGATGCCTTCAGCCTGTGGTTGAACCAGCATACCGAAGCCGGTGAGCAGATTGCTCAGCTGGCCATCGAACGTGCCCAGAGCCGCCAGCGCGCGGGCAAAAAAGTGGTGCGCAAGAAGGTCACCAGCGGCCCGGCGCTGCCCGGTAAGCTGGCCGACTGCAGCAACAATGACCTGCAGCGCTCCGAGCTGTTCCTGGTGGAAGGGGATTCGGCCGGCGGTTCGGCCAAGCAGGCACGCGATCGCGAGTATCAGGCAGTGATGCCCTTGCGCGGCAAGATTTTGAATACCTGGGAAGTCGATTCCGCCGAAGTGTTGGCGTCGCAGGCGGTACACGATATTTCACTGGCCATCGGCGCCGAGCCCGGTTCGCCCGACCTGAAAAACCTGCGCTATGGCAAAATCTGCATCCTCGCCGACGCCGACTCCGACGGTGCACATATCGCCACCCTGCTGTGTGCCTTGTTTCTGCGTCATTTCCAGCCGCTGGTGGCGGCCGGGCATGTGTATGTTGCCATGCCGCCACTGTATCGCATCGATGTCGGCAAGCAGGTGTTCTATGCCCTGGACGACGCCGAACGGCAGGGCATTCTCGACCGCATCGCGGCGGAACATATCAAGGGCAAGGTCAACGTACAGCGCTTCAAGGGCCTGGGCGAGATGAACCCGCTGCAATTGCGTGAAACCACTATCGATCCCGATACCCGCCGTCTGGTGCAGCTGACCCTCGAAGCCCGTGACGCCAGCCATCAAACCCTCGATCTCCTGCTCGCCAAAAACCGCTCAGCCGACCGCCGCGCCTGGCTGGAGAAAAAGGGCAATCTTGCCGATATATAGTCTGTAGCTGCCGTTTGTTTCACGAACGGATTATAACTCATTGTATTTAAAATAGTTTCAAGGCTTCGCGCCATTGGGTATGCGTAAAGGACTATGGGCGAAATAATCGTCAAACATTTCAAGCGGGAAAACGCCAGTTCCGAAGGCAAGGAGCTGATCACCGAGATTGTCGTCGATACCTCCGATACCGGCCGGTTCCTGCAGCGCATGGAGGAATCCCGCCTGACGCGCCCCTGTTTTCAGACCATCGATATGCGCGGCCGTGTGGCCGGCGCCTGTCGCCGTTACGCGTTTAATGACCGGGTCCACTACCTTGACGATATCTCTTTTCAGATGTTTGAGCGCGGGTTGCGCGATAACAACGGGGTCTACACGGTTGGTACCTTCGAAGCCATTATGGGTGGCGCCCACACGCTGCAGGCGCAGCTGCATGCGCGTGAAGAAGCCGACCGGCGGCGCGAAGAAATCGAACAACGCCGCCTGGAGCGCGCCCAGGCGGCTGCCCGGGCGCGTAGTGGTGACGGCGACGATGAAGACGCGGCGGGGCGCGAGCTTTCGGCGGCGCTGGTCGAAAATCCCGAGCTTCTGCCCTTGGGCTACTTCCGCAAACGCACCCACCCACGCCTGCAATATGCCTGCTCGGTCGTGGTGGAACGCGGCAATCTCCGCGCTAGTGGCATGACGCGGGATATTTCGGTGTGCGGTATCCGGGTGCACATCAAGGGACTGACCGCTTTCAAAGTCGGTCAGGATGTCAAGGCGTCGTTTCGCGGCCTGCTGTCAGATAATGAGCGGGTACAAAAAGAACACATCGCCTACCGTATCGTCAAGATTGAACTGCGTGAAGCCGAAACCGCGCTGTGCCTGCGGCGTGAGGAGATGGATAAGCCCGCCGGTTTTTCAGAGCTGATAGAAACGCTGGTCGAACAGAATCAACGCAAATACAAACTGGACGTAGAAGACAATACCAATCGATACTCAGTTGGTTGTACGAGCGCAGCTACGCGCAGAGCGCCACCCAAATACCTTTTTTTGTAGAGCGCGACGAAAGCGGTGACTTGTGCGTACAGGCCGTGGCCATGAGCGAGGGCAACTCGCACCTGGCGCGCTTTTTCTGTACCGATGCTGACAGCTACAATTTCACCCCTTTGTGTCTGCCGCACCGCCTGCAGCGATTGGATGGTGGTCAGACCTACGTGCTGGCCATGTACCGGCAGCGAGGCGAACAGGATCAGTGCATGCGCATCCATTCGGCGGCGGATATCGAATTTCCTTCACAGGCGGACTTTCACCGCTTCGTGTCGCATGTTATGCAGCAATCGGACTACAGTATTGTCAAGGTGCATGTCAGCCGGGTGCCGGCGACTTCCGTATCAGAGAAAAAGATTGACGAGGTTTCCGAGCGCCTGCAATACAAATCAGAAACTCAAATGGTCGAACTCAGGTCGCGCCTGGAACGGCTGCGTCTGGTAGCTTATATGGTCGACGTTACCCAGGACTATGCCAAACAGCTGAGCCCCGCGGTACTCGATGACGATAATGCCGCCGTCTGGGTTGGCGGTGAATGCCGCAGTCTGTCGAGTCACCAGGTCAAGCAGAAGCTGTCGCTGCCGGCCGAGCAGCTGCAACCGGAACTGATTCGTTTCGGCTACGTCGAGCTCCGCCGCGAAGATCGCTATCTGGCGGAAACCAAGGTGGATGTGAAGATCGGTGAAAAGGCGCTTACCGGCATGTCCAAGGATATTTCCACGCGCGGTATGCGTATCCAGATGGAAGGCAAAGTGCCGGTGAAAAAAGGCGCAACTGTCAAGGTGGGCCTGGTATCCTTGCAGCAGAAGAAATCAGCGACCAATCTTATGGATATTCCCTACCGTATCGTGCACAGCCAGGAAGAGGAGCCGGGTACGGTATTGATGCTGGAACGCATTCTTGGTGGTAAGCGCGAGGGCTTGAAAGAATTCTTTGTCGAACTGATTACCAAGAACCAGCACAAGCTCGGCGTTGACATCGGGGATATCTGGGGCGCCACGGCTTCGCGAGTCTACGAGGCATTGTTGGCGGCCAACGTGCCGAGCATTCCCTTTTTCCTGGGGCGTAACGATGAAGGCGGCGCCCATCTTCAGTTTGTCGGTGTCTCGGAATCCACGGGCCCCTTGCTGGAATATTTCAGCGGCAGTGATACGTTTGATTTTTGCTGCCTGAACGAAGCCCGCGTGGTTACGGCATTGTATGACGCTGTACAGATCCTGCTGCGCCAGAGTCGTAATGCCGATGACACGCCGTCACCCTTCGAACTGGAACTGTATGTCTACAAGGAATTCGACACGGTCACCGGCGAAACCTTTATCCACGCCGCCACCGAGCTGGAATTTGCGACTGACGCGCGCCGCGAAGCCTTCCTGATGAAGTTTACCGAGTACGAAGACTGGCGCTGTATTAAAATCGTCGCCACCTTCACCCAGCCGCTGGATGAAAAAGCGCTGGATAAAATGATCGAGTCGGTGCGGTCACAGTCCAAGCACCGCGCCATAAAATTGTCTGACCTGGCGCACTCGCTGGTGGGTTATGGCGAAATGGTGGACATCACCGATGAATGGGCCCGGCTGCGTGGCTTGCCGTCTTCAAAGGCAGAGAGCACCTGAAATCCATGTAGTCTACAGACCGGCTCACCGCTACAATAGGCCCGTTCTACCTGCACAACGGACCCGGCATGAGTACCGACACCACGCTCGAAAATATCGAAACACTCCCCCTGCACTCCTTTACCGAGAAGGCCTACCTGGACTATTCCATGTATGTCATTCTCGACCGCGCCCTGCCACATATCGGCGATGGCTTGAAACCGGTACAGCGCCGTATCATCTACGCCATGTCGGAGCTGGGGCTGTCGGCACGGGCCAAGTTCAAGAAGTCGGCGCGTACCGTCGGTGACGTGCTGGGCAAATTTCACCCCCACGGGGATTCCGCCTGTTACGAGGCCATGGTGCACATGGCGCAGGCGTTTTCTTTCCGCTATCCGCTGGTCGACGGTCAGGGCAACTGGGGGTCGCCGGACGATCCCAAATCGTTTGCCGCCATGCGCTATACCGAAGCGCGCCTGGCGCCGTTTGCCGAAGTGCTGTTGGCGGAACTGGGTGAGGGCACGGTCGACTGGACGCCTAATTTTGACGGCACGCTCAAAGAACCCACCCTGCTGCCGGCGCGCCTGCCGGCGGTGTTGCTGAATGGCGCCACCGGTATCGCTGTCGGCATGGCGACCGATATACCACCGCATAATCTGAACGAGGTCTCCGCCGCTGCGGTTCACCTGCTGGAAAATCCCAAGGCGAGCGTGGAAGATCTGTGTGAACACCTGCAGGGGCCGGATTTTCCCACCGGAGGCGAAATCATCACACCGCGCGAAGACCTGTTGGCGGTCTACCGCAGCGGGAACGGCAGCGTGCGCATCCGGGCGCGTTTCGACCAGGAAAACGGCGATATTGTGGTCACCGAATTGCCCTATCAGGTGTCGGGCAACAAGGTGCTGGAGCAGATCGCCGGTCAGATGGCGGCTAAAAAGCTGCCCATGGTGGCTGACCTGCGCGATGAGTCGGATCACGAAAACCCGACGCGCCTGGTGATCGTGCCGCGCTCCAATCGTATCGACGCGGATACGTTGATGTCGCATCTGTTTGCCACCACCGATCTGGAGCGCAGTTACCGCATCAATATGAACATGATCGGTCTGGACGGCCGTCCCGCCGTCAAGGACCTGCGCACCCTGCTCAAGGAGTGGCTCGAGTTTCGCGTCGCCACGGTGACCCGCCGTTTGCAGTACCGTCTCGACAACGTGCTCGACCGCTTGCATATCCTCGATGGCTTGATGGTCGCCTACCTGAATATCGATGAGATCATCGCCATCATCCGTCGCGAGGACGAGCCCAAACCGGTGTTGATGAAACGCTTCAAGCTCAGCGACCGGCAGGCGGACGCTATTCTTGATCTCAAACTGCGGCATCTGGCCAAACTCGAGGAAATGAAAATCCGCGGTGAGCAGGAAGCGCTCAGCGAGGAGCGCGACAGTTTACAGAAGACCCTGTCGTCGAAGCAGCGCCTGCGCACCCTGGTGAAAAAGGAAATCAAGGCGGATACCGACGCCTATGGCGATGTGCGTCGTTCGCAACTGGTCGAACGCGAAGCCGCGCAGGCCATGGATGAAACCGCGCTGCTGCCGAGCGAGCCGGTCACCATCGTGCTGTCGGAAAAAGGCTGGGTGCGCGCCGCAAAAGGGCATGACATCGATCCCACCAGCCTGAGCTACAAAGCGGGCGATAGCTTCTGTGCCGCCGCGCTCGGGCGCAGCAACCAGCCGGTGGTATTTCTGGATTCCAGCGGGCGGGCTTACACCCTGGCCGCTCACAGTCTACCGTCGGCCCGTGGCCAGGGCGAGCCCTTGACCGGACGTTTCAATCCGCCCGACGGCGCCCGTTTTGTCGCCGTCATGGCCGGCGAGCCCGACAGTCTGTATCTGCTGGCCAGTGACGCCGGCTACGGTTTCATCGCCCGGCTGGGCGACATGATGGCGCGCACCAAGGCCGGCAAGTCGGTGTTGTCGGTACCGAAGAGTGCGGAAGTTTTACCGCCTGCGCCAGTATTTGACCCTGACAGCGATCAAGTGGCAGCGGTCAACCTGCAGGGACAGATGCTGGTGATTCCGGCGGCGGAGATTCCGCGTCTGAACCGCGGTAAAGGCATCAAGATCCAGGGCATCAACACTAAGAAACTGGCCAGTCGTGAAGAATACATGGTGGGTATTGCCGCGGTTGCCACAGGCGGCAACCTGGTTATCCACGCCGGCAAGCGTCACCTGACGCTGAAAGCGGCCGACCTCGAAACCTATGCCGGTGACCGCGGTCGTAAGGGCCGGAAGCTGCCGCGCGGCCTGCAGCGTGTCGACAGTCTGTCGGCTGAATAGACATTGAAAGCGGCGGGTCGCGCCACCATATGTCGCATCCACCGCTGGAAGAGCGGATTGCCGCGCTGCGCTCGCGCTCTGAAGGATAGTGCAGCTATCCTGAGGAAGTGCCCTTGGGGTGCAATGACTGCACGGGTTCTATTAATCCGCGGACAAATAGGCCTTGGCTTCCTCGCCCGGGTCCGGCAGTCCCGCGATGCGCCAGGCGGCCAGGCAGGTATCGAACAGTTCAACCCCACAGTTGTGAGGGAGTCGCAGGTCGTAGCAAACCTTGTGCGGTGGCGGCGGTGCGTGGTACCTGCGGTAGTAGTTGCGCAATGAACGCAGGAACGCCCAGTGTTGTTCGGTCAGGCAGCCGATGCCGGCGTTTGCCGCCAGCTGCCGGGCCAGCTCGGGCGACCACTCTTCGGGGTTTTTCAGTAAGCCGTATTCGTCGAATTCAGGATTACGTAGCAGCTCTCCCATGGCGGCATCCTCCCGCAAACAGCTCATCTGACCCAAGTATAGTCCGTGCGCCGCCTGCCGTCGGCGGGTAGAATACCGTGCTTTCGAATTCTGGCCAGGAAAACCCGCTATGCCCCTGATACGCCCCTTCGCCGGTCTGCGGCCGGTACCTGAACGTGCCGCCGACGTGGTCGCACCCCCCTACGATGTGCTGAATGCCGACGAAGCCCGGCAGCGCGCCGCCGGCCGCCCCTTTAGTTTCCTGCATATTTCCAAGGCGGAAATCGACCTGCCCGAGGGCACCGACCCCTACGATCCGGCGGTGTATGCCAAGGCGGCTGAGAATCTGAAGAAAATGTGCGATGCGGGTGTATTGCAGCGGGATCCGGCGCCGTGTTACTACGTTTACCGTTTGACCATGGGCGAGCATGCGCAGACCGGCCTGGTGGCCGCAGCCTCCGTGGCCGATTACGACACCAACCGTATCCGTAAACACGAATTCACCCGGCCGGCCAAGGAAGACGACCGTGTGCGCCAGATCGAGGCGCTGAACACCGAGACCGGTCCGGTGCTACTGGCTTATAAATCACAGGACGAGGTCGACGACCTGATTGCCGCGGTGACTGCCGTGCCACCGGAAGTTGATCTGACGGCCGATGACGGCATCGGTCATGCATTCTGGGTCGTCAACGATCCGGCTGTGATCGATAAATTGACCCAGGCGTTCGACCGAATGGAGGCGATCTATATCGCCGACGGCCACCACCGGTCAGCGGCCGGGTCACGGGTCGCCGCGGCACTGAACCGCGGTCCGGATGCCATGAGCAGCTATTTTCTATCGGTGATTTTTCCGCACAAACAAATGAAGATTCTCGATTACAACCGGGTTGTCAAAGACTTGAATGGCCTGTCAAAGCAGGAACTGCTGGATAAGATCGCGCTTGATTTCGATGTCGCCCTGGAAGAGCGGGCGGTATCACCCGCCAGGTCCGGCGAATTCGGCATGTATCTGGGGGGCCAGTGGTACCGGCTGACGATTCACGCCGACCATGTTCCAGCCGATCCGGTGGGGCGCCTGGATGTCAGTCTGCTGGCCAATAACCTGCTCGAACCGCTGCTGGGTATCCGTGACCCGCGCACTGATCCGCGTATCGATTTTATCGGTGGTATCCGCGGCTTGGCTGAGCTGGAAAAGCGCGTGAACAGCGGTGAAATGGCGGTGGCCTTTTCCATGTTCCCCACCAGCATGGAAGACCTGATGGCGGTCGCCGACGCCAACGAAGTCATGCCGCCGAAATCAACCTGGTTCGAGCCCAAATTGGCCGACGGCCTGGTGTCACACGTGCTGGATTAGGCGACTTCGCCGGAAAAGTCGTAATCCAGGGCTTCGCTGGGTTCCTGCAGGAAATTCCCTTGAATGTAGTGTATGCCGCTTTGCCAGAGGACCGCCGGGCTGTGGGCATCCTGAACGTATTCGGCGATACACTGTTTGTTCATGGAATTAGCGGTGTCGAGGATCGATTTCACCATCGCCTGGTTATCGTTATCGCTGGCCAGGTTGTGAATGAAAGAGCCGTCGATCTTCAGGTAATCCACGGGCAGATGTTTCAACAGCTGGAATGAATTCGGGCCGGCGCCGAAGTGTTCCAGAGCTGTTTTGCAGTGCAGCTCCTGCAGGGTTTTAACAAACGCCTTGGCATGCTTGAGATACTGTGAAGCGTGTTTTTCCGCAATCTCCAGTGTCAGCGCATCGCCGGGCAAGCGCGCTTCTTTGATGCACTCATTGATAAACTGGACCAGTTCGTCGTCCAACAGCGTGGCCGCTGAAATCTTGATAAAGAATTGGGTTTCGGCGCCCTGGGCGCGATGTTCGGCCAGTTTGCCAATAGCATGCCTGATGACCCAGCGGTCGATTTCCGCCAGCTGGCCGGTCTGTTCGGCGATTGGTAGAAACTGGCTGGGCAGGATGTACTCGTTTTCGTCGTTGAGCATGCGTAGCAGGACTTCATATTTTTCAGTGGCATCGCCCTGCAGGCTGACGATCGGCTGGAAAAGCAGTTGCAGCTGATCCTGTTCCAGTGCACCCTTGATCAGCGCGTGCATCTGCTGGTCGCGTTCCTTGCCGATTTTTTCGTCCACCACCGGGTTGTGCAGGTGACACTTGTTGCCGCCCGACGAACGGGCGACTTCACAGGCCAGATCAGCGCGGGAAATAACCTCGTGCGCCGAGGGCGTGCTTTCAGCAACAACGCTCATGCCAATACTGCAGGTCGACGTTACGGACTGGTCTTCGACATTGGAAATATGATCTTCAACCGCGTGACGTAACGCTTCGCCCAGTGTTTCGATCGTTTCCGCATCACAGTCTTTGCGTAGTACAGTGAATGAGTGATCACCGAAGCGTGCGACGATATCGCCTTCCGCAGTGTGATTGCGCAACAGCTCGGCGATATCACCGGTGACGATGTCAGCGGCGCCGATGCCGACGTTGTCCTTGATATCTTTGAAGTTGTCCAACAGCAAGTAAATGACCGCTGCGCTTTCCGTCCCACTAATGGCATTGGTTACGGCGAGTTCCAGTTCTTCCATGAAATATTGCCGGTTGAACAAGCCCGTGAGTACGTCCTGTTTGCTGAGGAACTTGATTTTCTGTTCCAGTTCTTTGTTATTGGCCGCCTGGCTGCGGATGATGATCTGGGTGCAGGGTTCGCCGTCGATACTGGCCGTCGTGAATTCCATAACGGCGTCGAAGACCTTGCCGTCCGGCAGCATGCCATGCGTTTCCAACGTGCTATCGCTGCTGTCGTCCTTACCCTGGCTGCGCAAAAAATCCTTGAAGGTGGTGTGCTCGTCGGGAGCCACCATATCGAGAATCAGCGTGCCTTCGATTTCCTCGAGATCATCAAAACCGAACATTTCCAGGTAGGAACTGTTGGCGAAGATATGCATGCCTTCGTGCACATAAGCGATAGCGTCGCGCGAGCTTTCCATTAACATGCGGGCGCGTTTTTCGCTTTCATGGAATCGCAGTTCGAAGCTCTGCGCATGCTGACTGGTTTTGAGCTGCGACAATTCGCGCTTGACGACCAGTTGCAGGTGTTCCGGCTGGTCGTAGGAACACAGGTCGTTCGCGCCCTGGCGCATGGCCTCAATAATGTCAGCTTCATCGCCGGATTCGCCGATTGCGATCAGCGGTAGGCTGAGTTTGCGTTGGGCGAGCAACTGGACAACGTTGGGCAGGCCAATACCGTCCAGTCCCATGGCGCACAGGATCAGGTCAGGCGTTTGCTGGTCCAGCGCTTCGACCACGTCTTCCTCGTCTTCGGCAAAACGCAGGCGCGACGCCCGACCGGCGTTACGCAGAACGTTTGCCAGGGCTTCAGCATCGTTACGTGATTCCTCGACGATCAGCAGGCGCAGTGTGTGTTCCTGATCCATGTGCGGTTTAATCTCCCGTATTGTTTCCATTTGCCGAAACCGGGTTCGGCATTGCGCTTTCAATGTGTCGGCAGCTTGGCGGCAGATCTTTACCCCCGCCGGGTTTTGCTGTTTTCTGGTGCGCTGGGAGCTAACTGCTTTTCCCTACAGAAATTTCTTGCTAGCATGCGGCCCATCCGAGGGTTCAAACAACAGCCGGGGAAGGGGTATGCAACCGATCAAAGTACGCGCCGAGGTAGCCGACGATTTCAATGCTATCGACGTGGTTAATTTGAGCGCTTTTGAGGGTGAGTCCGAGGCGCAACTGGTCGGCGAATTGCGCCAGTCGGCGGGTTTTATTCCGGATCTGTCCCTGGTGGCGGAACTCAACGGACGTATCGTCGGCCACGTCGTGCTGTCCAAGGTGACACTTGAAAAAGGTGATCAGAGCCGGGAAATCCTGGCGCTCGGCCCCATGTCGGTGGTGCCGTCACAGTCCCACCGCGGTATTGGTTCAGAGCTGATCGGTGCCGCTGTAGCGCGGGCCAAGCCCTTGTTATACGAGGCTATTGTCGTTGCAGGGCATCCCGACTATTACCAGCGTTTCGGTTTCAAGCCGGCCGGCGACTGGGGTATCAGATGCAATCTCGACTTACCGGCCGATGCGCTGACGGCGATGGAGCTGGTTGACGGTGCGCTGGCGGGCGGCGGCGAAGTCGTGTACCCGGATATTTTTAAGGCCTTGTTCTAAGCGAAGTAAAGCTCCGGGGGTCAGAGCAATTCCCAGACATCGTCGAAGTCTTTGGGCTTGGGTTTTTTTGCCGCCGGGCGTTTCGGTGCCTTGATTTCACCCATGGATTCAAACTGGAACTGAGCGAATGAGCCGGTGTTCTCCACCTGTTTGTCCAACTTCACGCGTACGTCTTTGCCGTGGCAATTGGCAATGGCGGTGTCGCCCACGTTGAACGGGGGTGAGGGCAACAGCAGCGTGGCGCGTTGCTGGATCGAGGCGATTTCGGGCAACAGCAGGCCGCGCGTGTAGTCTTCTTCTTGGCCCGAAGGTGAAGTCTTGGCCTTCTCCAGGCGCGCCGCCAGGGCCACAGCGCCCGGAGACAGCATCTGCACACCCAGTTCCAGGCCGCGTTTCTCCTCGGATTTCAACCAGCGGATTACCCCCAGCCGCCAATGGAAAGTATCCGGATCGCTTTCTTCGCGAATACCCAGCAGCTCGCCGACCTGGGCGCGGGTCGTTTCCGGATTGTCCCAGAGCATGCAGTAGCCACCGGCACTAACGTTAACCATCTTCCAGCTTTGGGTGTAATGGGAGGTGTCGAGGTGGATGCCGGCAGCGGCGCGGGCCACGGCCAACTCGGTATTAGAGGGGTCCGGCTCACCTTCGATACGGTAGTTCATTTCCCAGACATCAGGTTGTTTACCGGTATCTTCCTGCGTACGCTGGGCCTGGAAATGGGCCGGTTCCTGCAACTGCGGACCCGGCGTAGCCCCCAGATCGTTGTAGCATTCGGTGCCGATAGAGGCATCATTAAAGGCTGCTTCGCCACTGACAAAGTAATGGATGGAACTGAGTCCCATCGAGACGATAACCCGGGAGTGGTCCTTGACCCTTGAGAAGCGCCGTTTCGGCATCACACCCCAGGCCAGCGTCAAGTGACGTAGTGTGCTTTCGCGCAATCCACCCCGTTTAGCGCTTGCACCGCTGCTTTTTTCGGCCAGCGCCTGGCGCACTTTTTCGGCCAGACGCGGGGTGTTCAATACCCGGCAGGTATGCCGGTTCTCATTGGCATCTCGTAGCACGAAGTAACTGGGGGGTTGGTCGACGTCCAGGTTGGCGACAAACAGTGCACCCTGCCTGTCGTTCACTGGTTGTAGGTCGCTGTACGGCGCCCACTGTTCGAGCGCAGAGTAAACCGCTTCCGCTTCTCCATGACGCATGCGATAGGAGCAGGCCAGCGCCAGCAGCAAGCCCTGTTTGTAGGCATCGCTGATCGTTGAGGGCACGCTGGTCGAATGTTGCTCATCCGCTACCTTGTTGCGGTGCAGGTGATTGTTTTCCGCATAGCGGTAGAGTGAGTGCAGTTCCAGCCAGACATTAGCGGGGCACGGTTCGTAGACCTGGTAAGCCTTGAGCAGTACCAGGCTGAGCTGCTTGACGGCGCGATGAATAGCGGTCGTTAACAGTTTTTTGTCTTTGCGACCGACGCCGGCAATCTGTTCCATGACCAGCACCTTGTAGCCGGTGGCCAGCGCATGGCTCATTTCCCGTGACAAGTGGGCGATCTTGACGCTACTTGCGGCCATCGGCAGGGGCTGGCCAACGAAATGCTTTTTCATGCTGTCGGTGACGAAGCGTACCGGCTTGTGCAGTAGTTCCAGCGCCTTGAAACGTTGCTGTGCAGGAATGTCCTGGTGGTTCAGCTCATTGATGGCGGAAAACAGCAGCCGGGTGGCTGCGCCGATATTGGCCATCGGCAACGCGTCGATCCACTTTTTAACGCTGGCCGGTTTGCTGTCGAAGGCGCCGGTCTTGGGGGGGGTCCGGTTGGGTACTGAAAGTTGCATGGTCGCTCGTCCGCTAGTGATCGCATCGGCAGGTCCGACCCTGGCTGCGGTCCGGTCTTCCCTGTATCCCGATGGAACTATCGTCTTGTGGGACGAATACTGAACGGTTAAGAGGCGTTAGCTTGTTCTTGTTGTCGGGCGAACCAGGCTGCCTAGCTTTGTTATTAGTTTTAGCCTGTAGGTAGACAATAGCACAAAATAGCAACAATTAAACCGGTGTCTTTGCGGGGCGTCCGGGTTCTTCCTTGACCAGGCGTGGTACCAGGTAGCCGGGTAGATTGTTACGTAACTGTTTTATAAGTATTTTTGCCGTTTTATCTTTGACTTCGAAATGGGCGGCGCCTTGAACCGGGTCCAACTGGTGCAGGTAATAGGGCAGTACGCCGGCGGCAAACAGGTGTTCACTGAGCGCGGCCAGGGTCTCCGCCCGGTCGTTGACACCGCGCAGCAGCACCGACTGGTTAAGGAGGGCGACCCCCGTGCTTTGCAGTTGTTGCAGAGCGGCCGCGACGGTGGGGTCGATTTCGTTGGCATGATTGCAGTGGATAACCAGTACCGTTTGCAACCGGGTGGCTTGCAGCCAGTCGAGCAGGTTCCGGTCGAC
>Ga0114931_10001073_pt1 | contig 34699 bp, 32 predicted proteins | sample 2SBtaG_FD_89579 | JGI IMG/M metagenome (GOLD analysis project Ga0114931, IMG submission 89579) | Deep subsurface microbial communities from Kolumbo volcano to uncover new lineages of life (NeLLi) - 2SBTROV14_V59a metaG | ecosystem: Environmental > Aquatic > Marine > Volcanic | place: Kolumbo...
ACCACAGCGATATCGACCCGGCGCGGCTGGTGCCCGGTTATGATTTTATCAGCGATCCGGGGTTGGCCAATGACGGTGACGGGCGTGATGCTGATCCTGCCGATCCCGGTGACTGGAACGCCGCCGATGAATGCGATCCCGGAGACCCGGCGTCCCCCAGTTCCTGGCACGGCACACAGATTATCGGTCTCGTCGGTGCGTCAACCGATAACGCTGCAGGGATTGCTGGTGTGACGCACGGGACACGTCTGTTGATGGCGCGTGTGCTGGGTAAATGCGGTGGGTTTACTTCTGACATCGTCGATGCCATGCGCTGGGCGGCGGGCTTTTCGGTACCGGGTGTGCCGGACAATGCCAATCCGGCGCGGGTGATCAATCTGAGTTTGGGCGGCAAGGGGAAGTGTCCCCGCATGGAGCAGAATGCCATCGATGATGTCAATGCCAGGGGCACCGTGGTTGTGGTGGCAGCGGGTAACGAGGCGGCTGATGTCAACAAGGAGAGCCCCGCCAATTGCAATGGCGTGGTCACCGTGGCGGCCACGACGCGTAGCGGGGGGCGGGCCGTATATACCAATACCGGTGCCGGGGTGGATGTGAGTGCCCCCGGCGGTGATTCCGGTAACGGCATCCTGGTTCTCTCCAACACCGGTACTACCATTCCGGTAGCGGATGCTCTGGCGGTTTCGACCGGAACCAGTTACGCGACCGCCGAGGTCAGCGGTATCGCGGCGTTGGTGTTGTCAGTCAACGCGGATCTGAACCCACTGCAGGTCCGTGACATCCTTGCCGGGAGCGCCCGGCCGTTTACGGATTCAAGCTGCAACCCGTCTATCTGTGGCGGGGGTATCGTCGATGCCAGTGCCGCTGTGCAGCAGGCCGGGGTTACGCAAGGGCAACCGGACAGTGATAGTGACGGTGTCAAGGATGTAGCGGACCTGTGCCCCGGCACCCGTGCCAATGATCCCGTGGATGCCAATGGTTGCAGCCCCAAACAGTTGAACGGGAATGGCGGTGGAGGTGGTGGCGGTGGTGGCGGAGGCGGTGGTGGTGGATGCACCGTGTCCCCTGTCACTGTGTCCGATCCACTGTTGCCACTGTTACTGCTGCTCGCTGTTCTGAAACTGGCCGCTGGCGTCTGGAATAACCGGGACAGACCCCCCTTCTTGTTAACGAAACCCTGATTGATAGAGAGAACCGGACGATGGCAGATCCAATCATTATTTATACCGAAACCGACGAGGCGCCGGCGCTGGCGACCTGTTCGCTGTTGCCGATTGTGCAGGCCTTTGCCCGGGCGGCGGGGGTGATGGTGGAAACACGGGATATTTCGCTCTCCAGCCGGATTCTCGTGAATTTCCCTGACAGGCTTTCTGCAGCACAGAAGGTCGATGATGCGCTGGCCGAGCTTGGCGCGCTGGCGAAGACCCCGCAGGCGAATATCATCAAGCTGCCGAACATCAGTGCCTCGGTACCGCAACTCATCGAAGCGATCAGCGAACTGCAGGGGCAGGGTTACGATATCCCGGACTACCCAGAAGAGCCGGCCAATGCGGAGCAGGAGGACATCAAGGCGCGCTATGCGAAGGTGCTGGGCAGCGCGGTGAACCCGGTGTTGCGTGAGGGCAATTCGGACCGCCGCGTGGCCGGTCCGGTCAAGGCCTATGCAAAAAAACACCCGCATTCGATGGGTGCGTGGTCAGCGGAGTCGAAATCACATGTTGCCTCCATGACGGACGGGGATTTCTTTTCCAGTGAGTGCTCAGCCGTGGTGGCTGAGGCCGGTGATCTGCGAATTACCCTGACGACGGATGCCGGGGCGTCGCAGGTATTGAAAAAGGCCGTGCCGGTGCTGGCCGGTGAAGTGGTCGATGCCTCGGTCATGAACGTCAACAAGCTGTGCGCGTTCTTTGAAGATGCCACACAGGCGGCAAAAGACACGGGCGTGTTGCTGTCGCTACACCTGAAGGCGACCATGATGAAGGTCTCCGACCCGATCATCTTCGGCCACGCGGTTAGCGTGTATTACCGGGATGTCTTCGAAAAATATGCGACGACCTTTGAGCAACTGGGCGTGGATACGCGCAACGGGCTGGGCGATGTCTATGCCAAGATCACCGGGCTGCCGGATACGCAACGTCACGAGATCGAGACCGATCTGCAGGCGGTCTATGCTACCCGCCCGGAGCTGGCGATGGTGAACTCGGACAAGGGAATTACCAACCTGCATGTTCCCAGTGACGTGATCGTTGATGCCTCGATGCCGGCCATGATCCGCTCCTCCGGCAAGATGTGGGGGCCGGACGGTGAGCTGCACGACACCAAGGCGATGATCCCGGATCGTTGTTATGCCGGTATCTACCAGGCTGTCATTGCGTTTTGCAAACAGCACGGGGCATTTGATGTCACCACCATGGGCAACGTCAGCAATGTGGGCCTGATGGCGCAGCAGGCCGAGGAATACGGCTCGCATGACAAGACCTTCGAGATAGCGTCCAGCGGCACGGTGCGCGTCACCGATGGCGCGGGCAATACGCTGCTGGAACATCGCGTGGAACCGGGCGATATCTGGCGTATGTGCCAGACGAAAGACCTCCCGATACAGGATTGGGTCAGGCTGGCGGTCAGCCGGGCGCGTCTGACGGGGCAGCCGGCGGTGTTCTGGCTGGATAAGGACCGGGCGCATGACGCCAACCTGATTGCCAGGGTCGAGACCTGTTTGCAAGAGCACGACACCGGCGGGTTGGAGATCCTGATCAAGTCACCGGTGGAGGCGATGCGATATACGCTGGAGCGGGTGCGGGCCGGGGAGGATACCATTTCGGTTACCGGCAATATACTGCGTGATTACCTGACCGACCTGTTCCCGATCCTCGAACTTGGCACCAGCGCCAAGATGCTGTCTATTGTGCCGCTGCTGGCGGGCGGCGGATTGTTCGAGACCGGTGCGGGCGGGTCTGCGCCGAAGCTGGCGGAGCAGTTGCTGGAAGAGAATCACCTGCGCTGGGATTCGCTTGGTGAATTCCTGGCACTGGGTGCCTCGCTGGAAGACCTGGCGCAAAAGACCGGCAACCACCGGATTCAGGTGCTGGCCGATGGGCTGGATGTGGCCAATGAGCAGTACCTGAATAATAACCGCTCCCCCTCGCGCAAGCAGGGTGAGCTGGACAACCGCGGCAGTCACTTCTACCTCGCGCTGTACTGGGCGCAGGCGCTGGCCGCACAGGAACAGGACCGGGAACTGCAGGCGGCATTTGCGCCGCTGGCGCAGCAGTTGGCGGAGAACGAGCCGGTGATTGTCGAAGAACTCACCAGGGTGCAGGGGATGCCGGTGGATCTTGGCGGGTATTACCGGCCGGACCGGAACAAGGTGGTCGATGTGATGCGCCCGAGCGCGACGTTGAACCGGGTGATCGATGGCCTGTAGACAGGCCGGTGCCGGATTTTCAGGTGGAAATTCAAAGAGGATACGTCCTGCAGGGCCTGCCAGGCACGGCGCGGTAACCCGGCAATTCCACTGACATCGGTCAACCCTTCCAGTATCATTGCCGGCTTCCATTTTCCAAGGAGGCCATTGCCCTGATGCTTCACCTGCGCGGCAATCCAGCACTGTCCGGGTTTCGCAGGGACCGGTTGTTACAACAGCTGCAGCAACAGGTACCGGCGATTGACCGCCTGGCGGCCGATTACCTGCATATCGCAGAGCTGGAAGAGCCGCTGACGGCGGCCGGGCGGGATATCCTCGAAAAACTGCTGAGCTATGGTTCTTCCGGCAATGCCGCGCCGTTGACCGGCACTTCCCTGGTTGTGGTACCGCGTCCGGGGACCATCTCGCCCTGGTCGAGCAAGGCGACCGATATTGTGCACAATTGCGGTCTTGCAAACGTGTTGCGCGTGGAACGCGGCATTATCTATACCCTTGGACTTGACGGTGCGGAGAGGCTGAGCGCTGCACAGCTCACAGCCGTGCAGCCGTTGCTCCATGATCGCATGACGGAAGTCGTGTTGTTTGACATCAATGACACCGATGCCCTGTTCCGGCATGCCGAGCCGGCAGCGTTTACGACAGTGGATATTCTCCAGGGCGGGCGCGCTGCACTGGTTACTGCGAACAACAGGCTGGGTCTTGCCTTGTCCGCTGACGAGATCGATTACCTGGACGAGAATTTCCGCGTACTGGGACGCAACCCCGTGGACATCGAACTGATGATGTTTGCGCAGGCGAATTCCGAACACTGTCGCCACAAGATATTCAATGCCAGCTGGATCATCGACGGCAAGCCGCAGGACAACAGCCTGTTTGGCATGATTCGCAAGTCGCATGAAGCCAGTCCGGACGCCATCCTGTCGGCCTACAGTGACAATGCAGCGGTCGCCCGCGGTGTGGCAGTGCAGCGCTTCTTTGCGGACCCGGTGACCCGCCACTATGCCCCGCACAGTGAGGCGGCGCACCTGGTCATGAAGGTGGAGACCCACAATCATCCCACTGCGATTTCACCGTTTCCCGGGGCGGCCACCGGCTCCGGCGGAGAGATCCGCGACGAGGGCGCGACCGGTCGCGGCGCAAGGCCGAAGGCCGGCCTGTGCGGATTCTCGGTATCCAACCTGCGCATTCCCGGGTATGAACAGCCCTGGGAAACCGACCACGGCAAACCGGAGCGGATTGTTTCGGCACTCGACATCATGATTGACGGCCCGCTGGGCGCCGCCGCCTTTAATAATGAATTTGGCCGCCCGAACCTGTGCGGGTACTTCCGCACCTTCGAAGAGCTGGTGCCGGGCGCGCTCGGTAACGAGCTGCGTGGTTATCACAAGCCCATCATGCTGGCCGGCGGCTGCGGTACGATCCGCAGCGGACACGTCGATAAGGGTACGATTCCTGCGGGGACCCCGATCGTCGTACTGGGCGGACCGGCCATGCTGATCGGACTCGGTGGCGGGGCGGCATCCTCGATGTCGACCGGTGAAAGTGCCGCAGATCTTGATTTTGCCTCGGTACAGCGCGGCAACCCGGAGATGGAACGGCGTGCCCAGGAAGTCATCGATGCGTGCTGGGCGCTGGGGGCAGCGAACCCGATCCTGTCGATCCACGATGTCGGGGCTGGCGGTCTGTCCAATGCCTTGCCGGAACTGGTGCATGACAGCGGCCGTGGCGGGCGCTTCGAGTTGCGCGCCATTCCCAACGATGATCCGGGGATGTCACCGCTGCAGGTGTGGTGCAACGAGTCCCAGGAACGTTACGTGCTCGCTATCGACAGCCGGCACATGGAGACCTTCCAGGCCCTGTGCGCACGCGAGCGTTGCCCGCATGCGGTGCTCGGGGAGGCCACGGAGGATGAGCAGCTGGTACTCGATGACGGCTATTTCGATAACACGCCCATTGACCTGCCCATGGAGCTGTTGCTCGGCAAGCCGCCGAAAATGCTGCGCGATGTCAAACACCAACCGTTCGAAAAACCGGAATTCGACACTACCGGGCTGGACCTGGAGGAGGCCGCCTATCGTGTATTGCACCTGCCGGCGGTCGCCGCCAAGACCTTCCTGATTACCATTGGCGACCGCTCCGTGACCGGGCTGGTGACGCGTGATCAGATGGTGGGCCCGTGGCAGGTTCCGGTGGCCGATGTCGCGGTGACGGCCGCCGACTATGAGGGTTACACCGGTGAGGCCATGGCGGTGGGTGAGCGCACCCCGGTCGCGCTGGTACACGGTCCGGCCTCGGGACGCATGGCTGTCGGTGAAGTCATCACCAACCTGGCGGCCAGTGCGATCGGGGATCTCGGCAAGGTGTGCCTGTCGGCCAACTGGATGGCGCCGGCCGGGCATCCCGGCGAGGATGTCGTGCTGTATGACACGGTCCGGGCCGTTGGGCAGGAACTGTGTCCGGCGCTCGGCATTGCCATTCCCGTCGGCAAGGACTCCATGTCCATGAAAACGGTCTGGAAAGAAGCGGGTGAAGACCGTTCCGTTACGGCCCCGCTGTCACTCATCGTGTCGGGCTTTGCGCCGGTGCACGATGTCCGTTGTACCCTGACCCCGCAGTTGCGTACCGACCTGGGGGATACTGATCTGGTGCTGATCGACCTCGGCAAGGGCAACAACCGGCTGGCCGGTTCGGCGCTGGCACAGGTCTACAAGCAGGTCGGCCACCATCCCCCGGACCTCGATGACCCGCATGCCATCAAGGCCTTCTTCGGGGTCATCCAGGCACTCAACCGGGACGGGTTGCTACTGGCCTATCACGACCGGTCCGATGGCGGGCTGTTTGCCTGCGTGTGTGAAATGGCGTTCGCCGGCCACACCGGGGTTTCCATCAAGCTGGACGGACTGGGTGATGATCCGGCCGCGGCGCTGTTCTCGGAGGAACTCGGTGCGGTTATCCAGATCCGGCATCCGGACATCGATGCCGTGTGGCAGGCATTGCACGCCGCCGGGCTGGGACACTACAGCCATGTCATCGGCGGTCTGAATGATTCCGACCAGTTGCTGGTGACCCGTGACACGCTGTCCGTGCTGAGCGCATCCCGTATTGATCTGCAGGGCGCCTGGTCCGAGACGACGTACCGGATGCAGGCGCTGCGCGACAATTCCGAGTGCGCCCGCGAGGAATATATCGGCTTGCAGGGTGAGGGTGACCCGGGGATTCAGTGCCACACGACATTTGCTGTTGACGAAGATGTGGCGGCGCCCTTTATCGCGCGCGGTATCAGGCCGACAATTGCCGTACTCCGGGAGCAAGGCATCAACGGCCAGGTGGAAATGGCCGCGGCCTTTCATCGTGCCGGGTTCGATGCTGTGGATGTGCATATGAGTGATCTGCTGGGTGGCCGGGTGGCTCTGGATGACTTCCAGGGGCTGGCTGCCTGTGGCGGTTTTTCCTATGGGGATGTACTCGGCGCCGGGCAGGGCTGGGCGAAGTCCATCCTGTTCCATGACAAGCTGCGTGATATGTTCAGTGCCTTCTTTGCCCGTGATGATAGCTTTACCCTGGGCGTCTGCAACGGCTGCCAGATGCTGTCGGGACTCACCGAACTGATTCCCGGGGCGGACGGCTGGCCGCGCTTTGTGCGTAATCGTTCGGAACAGTTCGAGGCGCGTTTCCCGCAACTCGAGATCATGGAGTCCCCATCGCTGTTTTTTGCCGGTATGGCGGGATCGGTCATACCGATTGTTGTCGCACACGGGGAAGGGCGCGCCGAGTTCAGCGACCCGCAGGGTGCTGTGCGGGTGCTGGATAGCGGGCAGGTGGCGGCACGCTATGTCGACGGGTATGGCCGTGTCGCGGAGCGTTACCCGGCCAATCCAAGCGGCTCACCGCTGGGGATTACCGCGCTGACGACAATCGACGGCCGGGTCACCATCCTGATGCCGCATCCGGAGCGCGTGTTTCGGACGGTGCAGCATTCCTGGCACCCTGCGGAGTGGGGCGAGGACAGCCCATGGATGCGTATGTTTCGTAATGCGCGGGCGTGGGTTAAGTGATGAATTAATTCTGATTTACATGTACGTCCTGGCTTTTTCGCCCGGGTTGGGCAGACCGGCCACACGCCAGGCTTCCTTGCTGCCCTTGCCGAACAGGTCGGTGACGCAATGTTTCTCGAGATAGGTGATTGTGCAGACGTGCTGCATGACCGGCATGGTATGGAATTTCAGGTATTGCTCCCGCAGGTAATGGATCACGCGCCAGTGTTCTGCGGTTAATTCCCCGATGCCGTCGGCTTCGGCAATCAGTTCGGCGAGGTCTTCGTTCCAGAGACGCGGGTTCTTGATGAAGCCGTCCTCGTCAAACTGACCGGCGTTGACGCGGGATTCATCCATAGGGGTGGGCATGTCGATCCTCGATAGTGCCCTGCGAGCAGCAGGTATCTGTAACGGCGGGTGAGTATACCTTTGTATACCTCCCCCTGACACCCGTCAAGTGCGTTGGACCGGACTTTGCAAGTGATCTGGAAAGAACCCGATATAACTGCCGGGACAGAATTATTATTTTGAAGAAACTCCTATTCCCTTACAGATTCTGGAGTTTCGTAATCCAGACTTCTGCTATTCCCAGTCTGGACTTGATCTCTGTGGCGGCCGAGCCGGCGGCGCGGCGGCTCGCAAACCCGAACACGCGTGCGCGGTAGATGGTTCTGCCATTGACCTCGGCAGGAACCAGTTCGGCATCGACGCCCTGTTGCTGCATCTGCGCCAGTTTTCTCCTGGCAATATGTTCATTCGTATAGGACGCAATATTGATTACCCAGTTGCCCTGTGGGGCCATCACTGTCGCGGCAACCGCTGCGACGGGCCCCGGCGCAGGGGCCCCGGTGATGGGCGGGGGTGCCAACGTGAGTGAGGCTATTCCCTGTCCCGGTTCTGATGCGGGTGCCGGTTCGTCCACGGTTGTTGCCAGCTCGCTTGCAGCGTCCGGTTGACGGTCAACCAGGGTACCTGTGACGGGTTTTTGTGTAGCGGGCACAGTGGGGCCCGGTTCTGCCGGTGCCGGTATAGCCACGGGAGTGCTATCGGGGATTTCCGCTGTCGGGTTGGCGCGCTGTTCGTGTGTGTTGACCTGTGCCGTTGCCAGCGGGGCGGGTTGTTCACCACCAGTCAGGCTTTCTACCTTGCCATCGGCAAGCGCCACCACCGTGGCTGACAGGGCGTCCAGGCGCTCATCGGCGATTTGCATCCGCTGTTCAATAACCTCCAGCCGTTCATCAAAGCCGGTCGCGGCGGTGTTTTGTTTCTTTTCGATATTGTTTATCTGTCCGGTCAGCTGTTTTTGCGTGCCACTCAGTTTCGTCAATGTGCGGATATACGGGTCGAGTATATGGGACAGGCGTTTTTCCATCCGGGTCAATCGGGATTCGACGCGGTCAAGGCCGGGGGGTTTGTTCAGCAAGCCAGTACGGGTGACAGTGACCCCGGGTTCCGGTTGATAGGACAGCCAGGCGCCCGCGATACCGGCAGTCAGCGTAATGAGTGCCAGGATGGCTGCCCAGGTCAGGATGATATCGCCGACGGTCCGTTGCCGGCGTTGCCGGGCCGCATTCAATCCCCAGCGCCGTTGTTGGCGCTGCCTGGCCGAGAGTTCATTGTCTCCTTCCATGTCGGCCTCATCCCAGGGGCCGCTTGCGAACCCGGCCGAGCCTTCGTCGCGCATCTTTCGGGAGAATTCCCGGAGTCGAACCCGTTCTGCCTGCGTCATTACTGGCTGCCTTTGTCTAGGTTATATGCTGTCATTGCGAGGGACGAAGGGTACCCGGGGCACTTCGCGGGGCAGGTCCACGAGGCAATCTCCGGTGAGGCCGCTCCCGATCATGGAATTGCCACGCTGCACTCGCAATGACATGGATATTTCAGTTATCTGGAACTTCCTTAACTTATCCACCCAACTTCTTGTATTTAATACGGTGTGGTTGGTCCGCGTCGGCCCCGAGGCGGCGTTTGCGGTCGGCCTCGTAAGCGGCGTAATTCCCCTCGAACCAGACTACCTTGCTGTCACCTTCGAAGGCAAGCATATGGGTGGCGATGCGATCGAGAAACCAGCGATCGTGGGAGATGACCACTGCGCAGCCGGCGAAGTCAAGCAGGGCCTCTTCCAGGGCCCGCAAGGTCTCCACATCCAGGTCATTGGTAGGTTCGTCCAGCAGCAGGACGTTGCCACCGCTGCGCAGCAGTTTGGCGAGATGAACCCGGTTGCGCTCGCCGCCTGAAAGCTTGCCAACCTGTTTCTGCTGGTCGTTACCGATGAAATTGAAACGTGACACATAGGTGCGTGAATTAAGCTCGACCTTGCCGATGGTGATGATGTCCTGGCCATCGGAGATTTCCTCCCATACCGTCTTGCTGTCATCGAGACTGTCGCGGCTCTGGTCGACGCAGCCGATGCGGGTGGTGTCACCGATGCGCAGGGTGCCACTGTCAGGTTCGAGTGCGCCGGTCAGCAGGCGAAACAGGGTGGTCTTGCCGGCGCCGTTTGCACCGATGATGCCGACAATGCCGCCGCGTGGCAGGTTAAAAGCGAGGTCCTCGAACAGCAGCTGTTCTCCAAACTGTTTTTTCAGCCCGCTTGCATCAATAACCAGGTCACCAAGACGCGGCCCCGGTGGAATATACAATTGCTTGGTCTCGTTACGTTGCTGCGATTCCTTCGAGGCCAGCTCCTCGAAGCGGGCGAGACGCGCCTTGCTCTTGGCATGGCGTCCCTTTGCGCCCTGGCGGACCCATTCGAGTTCCGCCTTCATGGCCTTGCGACGTGCCGATTCCTGTTTTTCCTCGATCTCGAGCCGCTGTTCCTTTTGTTCCAGCCAGGACGAATAATTCCCTTCCCAGGGAATGCCGTGTCCACGATCAAGCTCCAGGATCCATCCGGCCACATTGTCGAGAAAATAGCGGTCGTGGGTGACGGCGACCACCGTGCCCGGGTATTCGGCAAGAAAGCGTTCCAGCCAGGCAACGCTTTCTGCATCGAGGTGGTTGGTGGGCTCATCGAGTAACAGCATATCCGGGTTGGACAGCAGCAGTTTGCATAATGCGACGCGCCGGCGCTCGCCCCCGGATAGCTGGTTCACGTCTGCATCCCAGGGCGGTAGCCGCAGGGCGTCGGCCGCGATCTCCAGTTTGCGGTCCAGGTTGTGCCCGTCACCGGCCTGCAGGATGTTCTCGAGGCGCGCCTGCTCGGCCGCCAGGGCATCAAAATCGGCATCCGGTTCGGAATAGGCGCTGTAAACGGCATCCAGTTGCTGTTGCACGTCGGTGATGGCGGCAAGGGCTTCCTCGACGTTGCCGCGCACATCCTTGTCCGGGTCGAGCTGTGGTTCCTGCGGCAGAAAGCCCACCTTGATACCGGCCTGGGGGCGGGCCTCACCCTCGATGTCCGTATCCATGCCCGCCATGATGCGCAACAGACTGGATTTGCCGGAGCCATTCAGGCCAAGCACGCCGATCTTGGCGCCGGGGAAAAAGGACAGGGAAATATCTTTCAGGATGGTGCGTTTCGGCGGGACGACCTTCCCCACCTGGTTCATGGTATAGACGTACTGTGCCATGGGCTGGATATTTTCTTGTGTCGGGTGAGTGAAGGGGTGGAATTATAGGCGACTCCTGCCGGCGGGGTCGAATTCATTCGAGTAGTGGCGCCTGATCAGGGGAAGATCCCTGAAAATAGACTAGACTGGGTACATGCCTGCAACGACCTGTGTCTATGTTGGCGACGACCTGGCCAGCTACGGGTTCGGGCAGGGTCACCCGTTTGGCCCCGACCGGCTCGGGGCGTTCTGGGCCAAGGCGCGTGATCGCGGTCTTGATCGCCGGGTGGATGTCTGCATGCCGGTGAGCACTGGCCGTGATACGCTCGAGCGTTTTCATACGGCCACCTATGTCGATCGGGTCATTACACTATCTGCGTCCGGGGAGGGCTATCTCGACGGTGGTGACACCCCGGCGTATCCAGGTATCTATGAAGCGGCCTGCTATGTCGTTGGCAGTGTGCTGGATGCGCTTGAACGGTTGATGACCGGTGAGTGCCGACGCGTGTTTGTGCCGATTGCCGGGCTGCATCATGCGGCGCGCGACAGTGCGGCCGGGTTCTGCGTATTCAACGATTGCGGTATCGCGATCGAGACGCTGCGTTCGGTATACGGTCTTGATAAGGTTGCCTACGTTGACATCGATGCCCATCATGGCAACGGTGTGTTCTATGCCTTCGAGGACGACCCGCAACTGATTTTTGCCGACCTGCACGAGGATGGCCGATACCTGTACCCCGGCACTGGCGCCACGGAGGAAACCGGGCAGGGGGCGGCACGTGGGACCAAGCTGAATATTCCCATGGCGCCGGAAGCAGACGATGCGGTGTTTTATGCCGCCTGGGAACAGGTGGAACAATTCCTCGAAGCCCACCCGCCGGAATTCATCCTGTTGCAATGCGGGGCCGACAGCATTGCCGGGGATCCCATTACCCACCTGCGCTACACCCCGGATGCACACCGGCATGCGGCCACGCGCCTGTGCCGGCTGGCAGACCGCTACTGTGACGGTCGGCTGCTGGTCATGGGAGGCGGGGGCTATAACCGCGACAACCTGGCGCGCGCGTGGACGGCGGTGCTCGAGGTGCTGGTTGAGAACTGACTCCGGTTATTGCGCTGCAGGCAGGTCTGCCGGCCCGCCAGGAATAGTAAGCGTTCCTCGCGGGGTGCGGGACCCGTGATGCAGGCTTGCGAGAGAAAGCGGTCAGCCCGGTTGTGTTCGCGGGAAACGCAGTGTCACCATGAGACCCGGCGCGGCATCGCCCAGCAGCTGAATCGAACCGCCTTTCGGCGTGTACTTGATCGCATTTTCCAGCAGGTTGCCGATTGCCTGTGCCAGCAGGTCACGGCTGCCGTTAATGGTGACCCCGTTATCCATGATGAATTCAAGCCGCTGTCCCTTTTCCTCGGCCGTAGGGCGAAACAGGTCGGCAAGGTCATCCGCAAGCTCGTCCAGGTTGATATTACCCCACTCGGTTCTGTGGTTACCGGACTCGGCCTGGGCAATACTGAGCAGTGAGTTGAATGTCCTGATCAATGACTCTGTTTCCTCAATGCCCTTGTTCAGTACGCTCCGGTATTCCTGCGGGCTGCGGTACTCAAGCAGTGTGATTTCCAGCTGGCTGCGCAACCGGGTCAGCGTGCTCCTGAGGTCATGAGCGATATTGTCGGTGACTTCCCGGATGCCCTGGAGTTGCATTAATGATTTCTGGCTGGATCAGGGCAGGCTGTGTTACCACCATAGTGGTTGTACCCGTGTTTCCGGATTTCGCGAATGCCACGGATGCCGTCGTTCAGGATGGAGTGGTAGAGAAAGTGCGCATCTACAAGATCCGGGAAGAAAGACGCGATGCCGGGGTGAAACGTAAACTGACAGACTGGTTAACGGCATCCGGTCTTGCTGAAGTGGAATACGATCTCCAGCGTTTCAGTCATAACGATAGCCCGTCACATTCTCAGGAATATGATTTCTCGAAATCCGGATCGGGACAAGCCACGCGCGTGGAATATTGAACTCGGTTTTTTCCCGGGTGGTAATTTCGAGTGGGCATTGCGACTGGAAGGCAGCAATGAAGTTGAGGATGCTCCACAGTTGCAGGGTGGGGTGTCCGTTGCCTGGCGGATCACCCGGAACGCGAGCCTGACGCTCGAATATCTCAGGGGCTACTACAAGCAGGGCCTCGCCACGGACTCGGGCAATCATGATCTGGACAAGGTTCACCAAGTGGTCGGGCAGCTCTCGGTCGAGTTCTGATTCGGGTCCGGAAGTTACTCAAACAAGATATTGCAACTTGTTGAATACGCATATATACCGTATATCCCGGTGGCCCTGCCCGGTGACCGCGCACCTGATACGCCGGTTCGCGCCGCCCTGCCATATCGGCTATTATTCCCTGCTTCCCGCACGCATTGCCGGGCAGTGGTTTCTTTATTCGTTATACAGGGTTACGTGAATGTTCGACAAAGACATGCAGATTGCCGGCTATGACGAGGAGCTGGCGCAGGCCATCCAGAGCGAGCGCCGGCGGCAGGAAGACCATATCGAGCTGATTGCCTCCGAGAATTATACGAGTCCGCGGGTACTGGAGGCGCAAGGGTCCGTGCTCACCAACAAGTACGCCGAGGGCTATCCCGGTAAACGCTATTATGGGGGTTGCGAGTATGTCGACGTGGCCGAGCAACTGGCTATCGACCGGGTGAAGCAGCTGTTCGATGCCGACTATGCGAACGTGCAGCCGCATTCCGGATCGCAGGCGAATGCCGCGGTCTACCTCGCACTGCTGCAGCCGGGCGATACCATTCTCGGCATGAGTCTGCCGGCCGGCGGCCACCTGACTCACGGCTCGAAGGTCAATTTTTCCGGCAAGCTGTTTAACGCGGTGCAGTACGGACTCGATCCGGACACCGGTGCGATCGACTATGACCAGGTCGAGGCGCTGGCCCGGGAACACCGGCCGAAGATGGTGGTTGCCGGGTTTTCAGCCTATTCACTGCAGGTCGACTGGCAGCGCTTCCGTGACATTGCCGATGCCGTGGGTGCCTGGCTGTTCGTTGACATGGCGCACGTGGCCGGTCTGGTGGCCGCCGGTCTGTATCCCAGCCCGGTCAATATTGCGGATGTGACGACCTCGACCACCCACAAGACCCTGCGCGGTCCGCGTGGCGGAATTATCCTCGCGCGCGCCAATGCAGAGATTGAGAAAAAACTCAATTCGATGGTGTTCCCGGGAATCCAGGGCGGGCCGCTGATGCACGTGATTGCCGCCAAGGCGGTGGCGTTCAAGGAAGCACTGGAACCGGCCTTCCGGGATTACCAGCAGCAGGTGCTCGACAATGCCCGTGCCATGGCGGCCGTGTTTATCGAGCGCGGCTTCGATGTTATTTCCGGTGGCACCGACGACCACCTGTTCCTGGTCAGTTTCATCGAGCAGGGTCTGACCGGCAAGGCGGCGGATGCGGCACTGGGTGCGGCGCATATCACGGTGAACAAGAATGCCGTGCCGAATGATCCGCAATCGCCGTTTGTCACCAGCGGTATCCGTGTGGGGACGCCGGCACTGACGACGCGGGGATGCGGTGCAGCGGAGGCGCGTGATCTGGCCGGCTGGATGTGCACTATCCTGGACGATGTTGAAAACCAGGCGATGATCGATTCCGTGCGCGCGAAGGTGCAGGCCCTGTGCAAACAATTTCCGGTCTATGGTTGACTTGTAATGTATTGCCCGTTTTGCAGAGCCCAGGACACCAGGGTCATCGATTCCCGGCTGGCCAGTGATGGTATGCAGGTGCGTCGTCGCCGTGAATGCCTGACCTGTGAGGAACGCTTTACGACGTTTGAGACGGCTGAGCTGGTGATGCCACGGATCATCAAGAACAACAATGCCCGCGAACCGTTCGATGAGAAAAAATTATCCACGGGCATGCTGCGTGCACTCGAGAAGCGGCCGGTAGACGCCGAGAACGTCGACGCGGCCATCAGCCGGATACAGCACCAGCTGCGTGCCAGCGGGGAGCGCGAAATTCAGTCACGCCTGCTGGGTGACTGGGTCATGCACGAGTTGCGTGTGCTTGACCAGGTTGCCTACGTGCGTTTTGCTTCCGTGTATCGCAGCTTCGAGGATGTGCAGGCCTTCCAGGAGGAAATCGAGCGCCTGGGAAACGAGCCGACGGCCGAAGAGAAAAAGGATCAGATCTCGTTGCTGCCGGACGAGTAACCAACGGGCAGCCGCCCGGCGGTTCAAGGTGCGCCTCCGTTAATTCCGGACTATGAATACTGCAGACGACCACCGCCTGATGGCCCGTGCCCTGCGTCTCGCCGCGCACGGATTGTATACCACGGACCCGAACCCGCGGGTCGGCTGCGTGCTGGTAAAAGACGGGCGTATTGCCGGCGAGGGCTGGCATCAATTTGCCGGTGGCCCGCATGCCGAGATTAATGCGCTGGCGCAGGCCGGTTGCAAAGCCGCGGGATCAACCGCCTATGTGACACTGGAACCCTGTTGTCATCAGGGACGCACGCCGCCATGCACGCAGGCGCTGATCAAGGCCGGGGTACAGCGTGTCGTGTACGCCATGCAGGACCCCAACCCGCAGGTCGCCGGGGCAGGGGCCGCGTTGCTGCAGTCCGCCGGCATTGAGGTGCAGTCCGGTGTGCTTGCGGAGGAAGCCGGGCGCCTCAATCCGGGGTTTGCACTGCGTATGCGCAGCGGTCGCCCCTGGGTGCGTTGCAAGCTGGCAATGAGCCTGGACGGGCGCACTGCCATGGCGAGTGGGGAGAGTCAGTGGATTACCGGCGCAGCGGCACGCGCGGATGTCCATCGGCTGCGGGCGCGCAGCTCGGCCATCCTGACCGGCATCGGCACGGTGCTGGCGGACGACCCTTCGCTGACGGTGCGACTGGCGGATGAAAATGAAACGGATATCCGGCAACCGCTACGGGTGGTCCTTGACAGCCGCTTGCGGTTGCCGCTCACGGCCCGGCTGCTGGGATTGCCCGGAGAGACGCTGGTATTCACCGGGGCCGGTGCGGACGCGGCACAGGCGCACTTCGGGCGTGATTCGGTCACGGTGGTGACTGTCCCGATGCAGTCGGGGCGCCTCGACCTTGCCACGGTACTGCAGGAACTTGGCAGCCGGGAAATGAACGAGGTGCATGTCGAGGCCGGCGCCACCCTGTCAGGCGCCTTGCTGCAGGCCGGGTTGGTGGATGAGTTGGTGATCTACATGGCGCCCCATCTTATGGGTGATGCTGCACGCGGCCTGTTTGCATTACCGGGGCTGGAGCTGATGGCGGACCGTCTGCAACTGGCGATTACCGATATACGTGCTGTCGGGCCGGACTGGCGGATTACTGCGATAGTGGAGCAGTAGCCTGATAGCGATGGTTTAATGATTTTTCCGGATTAAACGATGTTCACAGGAATCATACAGGCTGTCGGAACGCTTGCGTCGCTGGAACCACGCGGTGGTGACAGGCGTATTACTATCAACACCGGCAAGCTGCCGCTTGCGGACGTCGGGACCGGTGACAGTATCGCCGTCAGCGGGGTGTGCCTGACGGCCATTGAGATGACCGGGGAGGGTTTCCGTGCCGATGTCTCCGGCGAGACCCTGGGGTGTACGGTGATCGGTGACCTCGCAGTCAATGCGGCCGTCAATCTGGAGACGGCGCTGACACTGCAGACCCCGCTTGGCGGGCACCTGGTCAGCGGCCACGTGGACGGGATCGGTGTTGTGGTATCACGCGCGGCCGACAGCCGGTCCATCCGTTTTACCATTGAGGCGCCGGATGCACTGGCGCGCTACATAGCTACCAAGGGCTCCATCTGCGTTGACGGGGTCAGCCTGACGGTTAACCATGTCGATGGCGCCGTATTCGAGTTGAATATCGTGCCGCATACCCTGCAAGAGACGACGCTGGATGAGTACCGGCCGGGTCGCCGGGTCAACCTGGAAGTTGACCTGGTGGCGCGTTACCTCGAACGCCTGCTGCCGGGCGATCAGGCCGCGCAGCCCGGAACGTCCGGCGGATTGACCCGCGAGCTGCTCGAAGCCAGTGGTTTTGGCGGAAAAGTCGAATAACAGCCCTTGCTGATTTATTGCCGTGAAGGCAGGGCTTTGATAGTGGATAATGTTATTTATATCAAGTAGAGCGCCCCCTCTCCCTTCGGAGGATGTTTACCGGTGAGTAGTGTTATACCCCGCAAATTAATGTAACCAGGCAAGCATAATGTCATTAAACAGTGTTGAAGAAATCATCGAGGATATTCATGCGGGACGCATGGTAATTCTCATGGATGATGAAGACCGCGAAAACGAGGGCGACCTGGTGATGGCGGCAGCGCACGTGCGTCCTGAAGATATCAATTTCATGGCCAGTCACGGGCGTGGTCTGATTTGCCTGACACTGAGCCGTGAACGCTGTGAGCAACTCGATTTGCCGCTGATGGTGAGCCGCAACAACTCACAGCAGGCGACAAATTTTACCCTGTCCATCGAAGCGGCCGAAGGGGTGACTACGGGTATTTCTGCACACGATCGTGCACGTACCATACAGGCGGCCGTTCATGCGAACGCCGGCCCGCGGGACATTGTGCAGCCCGGCCATATCTTTCCGCTGATGGCGCAACCCGGCGGGGTGCTGGCACGCGCCGGACACACGGAGGCTGGCTGTGACCTGGCGCGGCTTGCAGGCCTGGAACCGGCAGCCGTGATCGTAGAGATCCTCAAGGGAGACGGCAGCATGGCGCGGCGTCCGGACCTGGAGATCTATGCCCGGGAGCACGGGCTCAAGATCGGTACTATCGAGGACCTGATCCGTTATCGTATCGAAAACGAAAAGACAGTCGAGCACCAGGCGGAGACGGAGCTGGCGACGGAACACGGCGTGTTCCGGGCGCATACCTACCACGACTCCATCGATGGCGCCGTACATCTCGCACTGGTCATGGGCGAGATCAATCCGGATGAGCCGGTGCTGGTGCGCGTGCAGTTACAGAACCCGCTGAGTGACTTGCTGGATGCAAAAATCGGTGAGCATCACTGGCCATTGCGTGAGGTATTGCAGCGGGTTGCCCGCGAGGGCAATGGGGTCGTGGTTATCCTGCGTCCACAGGAAGCCGCAGATGCGATTGTCGAGCAGATACGTGCGTATCATATGCCGGATGCAACTAAAGCCCCTGCAGCGACTAATCAGCCTGACGAGTTACGTACCTATGGTGTTGGCGCGCAAATAATCGCTGACCTGGGTGTCCGGAAGATGCGGGTGCTGAGTGCGCCCAAGATCGTACACGGGATTGCCGGCTTCGGGCTGGAAGTGGTTGAGTATGTTTCCTGAGCTACCTGCCCGGTGATTTGATTGAAATGATAGAGTGAAGGAACGAACCATGAATGACATTACCGTTGTAGAAGGGGAGCTGGTGATACGCGATGCGCGTATTGCGTTGCTGGTATCACGGTTCAACAGCTTCGTGGTCGACAGCCTGCTGGCAGGTGCGCTTGACACGCTGACACGGCACGGGGCCGATGAGCGCGATCTGCAGATCGTCAAGGTGCCGGGCGCCTGGGAAATGCCGCTGGCCGCAAAACGGCTGGCTGCAGCGAAGCGCTTCGATGCCATCATTGCCCTTGGTGCGGTGATCCGCGGGGGTACACCGCACTTTGAATACGTGGCCGGTGAATGTACCCGTGGACTAACCAGCGTGATGATGCAGCACGATATCCCGGTGGCGTTCGGTGTATTGACGGTCGATACTATCGAACAGGCCATTGAGAGGGCGGGGACCAAGGCCGGTAACAAGGGTGGCGAGGCGGCACTGTCCGCGATCGAAATGATCAGCCTGCTGCGCGGACTGGAAAGTTGATGGCTTCGGTGGCATGAAACATCCCGCCCATAAACGCGCTCGTGCACGCCGCTATGCCATGCAGGCCCTGTACCAGTGGGACCTGTCCGGCGGGCCGATTGGCGAGATCCGTGCCCAGTTCCTGGAGGCGGAAGACTTTTCCAGGGCCGATACCGGCTATTTCAAGAAGATTTTGAAGTCGGTTCCGGAGAATATTGAAATAATTGATAAAAATATTACCGATTTTATCGATCGGCCGCTTGCTCAGCTGGACCCGGTGGAACGCGCGATCCTGCGAATTGGCGTTTGCGAGTTACTCTTGCATACCGACATTCCATACCGTGTCGCCATTAACGAAGCAATTACCCTGACCAAAAAATTTGGTGCTGAACAGGGCCATGCGTTTGTCAATGGGGTGCTGGACCGGGCGGCCCACGTCATCCGGCCGGATGAGTGCGCACAAACCGGCAGACAGGCAAACAGCCTTTAGGGCAGGACCTCATCCCCGGTCTCCGGGGCATGCACAATGGCCGCATCCGAATTCGAGATTATCCGCCGTTACTTCACCCCCGCCGCCCCCGGACGGGATGATGTCATTACCGGGGTCGGTGATGATGCGGCGGTGCTTGCCGTCCCCCCGGATCACCATCTGGTCGTGTGTATGGACACCCTGGTTGCCGGGGTACACTTCCCGAAGGAGACGGCACCGGCTGCCATCGGACACAAGGCACTGGCGGTCAACCTGAGCGACCTCGCCGCCATGGGTGCGGAACCGGCGTGGGCCACCCTGTCGCTGACCGTACCGGAGACTGATGAGCGCTGGCTGGACCAATTCTCCCGTGGTTTTCTGGAGCTCGCTGAGTGTTACCACGTGCAGCTGGTTGGCGGCGATATAGCGCGCGGTCCCCTGAGTATCACAGTACAGGCCCACGGTGTTGTCCCGACCGGAACAGCACGCTACCGCCGCGGTGCCCGACCGGGTGATCTGGTCTGTGTGACCGGAACACTCGGTGATGCCGGGCTGGCCCTCAAGTCGGAACTGCCTGGTGACTCTCCTTTACGGCGGCGCCTGGATTATCCGTCACCGCGCATCGAGGCAGGCATGGCCTTACGTGACTATGCCAGTGCCATGATCGATGTATCGGACGGGCTGCTGGCTGACCTGGGCCACATGCTGGAAGCGGACGGACTCGGTGCATCCATACAGGTCGATGAGCTGCCGCGCTCGGTGGACTTCGTGGCGGTACTGGGAGTCTCCGGGCAGGATGACACTGCCCTGGCCTGTGATCTGCCGCTGGGCGCCGGTGACGATTACGAGTTGTGTTGCTGTATTCCCAAACGGCACTGGCCGGAGGTACAGGCCTCACTGGCATCTATTCCCTGCGAGGTAACCCGGATCGGCGTGATTACTGAAACGCCGGGGATCGGCTGTTACCGGAAGGACGGCAGTCCTTACACACCGGCCATCACCGGATATCTGCATTTTACCGGGGGCGATTAACATGAGCGCTCACGTATCACTGCGATTGCTGTTACCCCCCCTTCCGGCTTCTGCCACCGGGAACGGTAAGCACTGAAAGGGGTCGTAATACAAGGGGATCAGGCCCTGAATCCTGGATCCCTGGTGCCGCCGCGCAGCGCATGCCATGTCTCTCCATACGGTCATGTTCTGGCAAGGGCCCGGAAGCATACGAAGAATTTGTGTGCCGGTTGGTTCCATGAATGACAGTAACGGCGTGAATGAACAAAATCCTCCAAAAATACCTGGTTCTGTCGAGTGTCCTGCTGGTAGCAATATTGACGAGTATGACGAATGCAGCCCTGCCGCCCGATACAGTAATTGAGCAGATATCGGAACAGATGATTGCAGCCCTGAAGAAGAATCACGAGGTGCTGGCAAAGGACCCGAACGAAATATTCCCGCTGATTGACAGGATATTGCTACCGCATTTCGATGTCGAGATGATTGACCGGATGGTCCTGGGAAAGGCCTGGCGTACCGCCAGTACACAACAGCGCCAGCAGTTCGGCAACGAGTTCCAGCGCTTTGTTATGAACGCCTATGCAAGGCAGTTGCTGAATTATTCCGATGAACGATTACAGGTTGATCTACTCTCTCCGGTGGCACAGAACTCACACCAGGTTACTGTGCATGGTCAGATCGTAACCGGGAATGCAGAACCGGTATCAATCAATTATCATCTGCATATGAAGAATGGGGTGTGGAAGATTTATGATATTACGGTTGAAGGTGTCTCCCTGGTGATTAACTACCGGAGCAGCTTTGCCAAAGAAATCAGAAAAGGCGGGCTGGATGCCCTGATTCACAAACTTGCGGAACATAACAGGCAACTCAGGCTTGAGGGTAGCGGCAACCGAGAATGAAATCCGGTCATCGACCCGCATTCCAGTCCCGTTTTCTGCTGCCCCGGCACTGGCCTGTCTGGTTACTTGTTCTGTGCAGCGGTCTGCTGGCTGTGATGCCTGCCCCTGTCCGTGCCGGACTGGCTGATCTGCTGAGCCCGTTAGTTCTGCGCTACGCTTCTAAACGCAGGCGTGTCGCACTGATCAACCTCGCACTCTGCTATCCGCACCAATCGGCTGATGAAAGAAGCGGGCTGCTTGCCAGGCATGCGCGAATACTGGTGCACACCTTTCTTGGATACGGTCAGCTGTTATTTCGTTCGCCCCGGCACCTGCGCAACCTGTTCGATGTTCATGGCATGAACATCGTCAAACAGACGATCCAGGAGGGTAACAACGTCATCCTGCTAACTCCGCATTCTCTGGCCCTGGAGTATGCGGCGCAGTACCTGACTATTGATCATCCCATGGTATGCGCTGTCCGGGTTCATTCCAGCAATGCTGTGCTTGACTGGCTGGTTTCGGTATTCCGTAGCCGTTATCGTGGCATCATTTATGACAACACCGGGAGCATACTGGGGCTGGTGAAACAGGTTAGAGACGGGAACTGGTTGTATTATCTGCCGGATGAGGACAGAGGGATGAGAAATGCTGTTTTCGCACCCTTTTATGGTATTCCCAAGGCTTCGCTTTCAGTTCTTGGCAAACTTGCGAAGATCACCCGGGCCACGGTGATCCCCATGACTACGACTTATTGTCCGGACCGACGCCGATTCTCAATCAGCTTTCAGGAACCTATGGGTAATTTCACGGGAACAGACACAGCGGCGGAGATCATGAGCCAGAACCAGGCAATTGAACGAATTATCGATACCGACCCCGCACAGTACATGTGGTCCGCCAAAATCTTCCGTACCCGGCCGGCGGGTGAGTCCGGCTTCTACTGATGCTCCTGTACCGCAGCCATTGCAGGCCAGTGCTGACCAGTGCCGGTGTATTCCCAAACAGCCATGGTGATGCGCGGGCAATTCCTCTACTATTTCTCCGATGGTAGCAGGGATCGGTTGCTTGACCGAAGCGGTTGTCAGCTTCTCCCTGGCGCCATAATCCATTTTATTTATAAGGATTCATGCGTTGACTGATGGCACATTAATTCTGGGCGCGGGCATGACTGGTCTGGCGGCCGGGATAGCCTCCGGACACCCGGTCATTGAAGCAGAGGTAAGTCCCGGTGGTATCTGTCGCTCCTATGCCATGCGCCCGGGGGACACCCGGCTGCAGCCAGGGGCTACGGACGATGCGGAGGCCTATCGTTTTGAAAACGGTGGCGGGCACTGGATTTTCGGTGGTGACCCCGGGGTTCTGGATTTCATCCGCCGCCTGGCTCCGGTAAAGCACTATGTGCGCCAGTCCTCCGTCTACTTTCCGGACAGCGGTAACTATGCCCCCTATCCGATACAGAATCACCTGCGCTACCTTGACAGATCCGTTGCAGTGCCGGCGCTTGCCGAAATGGCACAGCCACCGGGACGACCAGCGACCACCATGAAGGAATGGGTGGAGGGCGCTTTCGGGCAGACGTTGTCGGAACTGTTTTTCAGTCCCTTTCACGAACTCTACACGGCGGGACTGTATCAGTATATTGCCCCTCAGGACGGGTACAAATCACCGGTGAATCTTGAACTGGCCTTGCAGGGCGCACTCGAAGATGTGCCTGCAGCGGGCTACAACACTACCTTTATCTATCCTCAGGGCGGACTCAATCTGCTGGCCGGGCGGATGGCGGCACAGTGCGATGTGGAATACGATCGACGGGTCGTTCAATTCGATACTGACAGCCGCAAACTGATGTTTGCCGATGGCAGTACGCGACCCTATGACAGGGTGTTGTCGACATTACCTCTAAACCGGGTAATGGAGATGACGGGGTTGTCGGTGACGGACAGGCCGGACCCGCATACTGCTGTGCTGGTCGTTAATATCGGCGCTCTCAAAGGCGAGCGCTGTCCGGACGACCACTGGCTCTATGTGCCTTGCTCGAAGTCCGGTTTCCACCGGGTCGGCTTTTACAGCAATGTTGATCGCAGTTTTCTGCCTGTCGGGGCTCGTGATTCGGGCGACAAGGTCAGTATTTATGTTGAACGTGCTTTTCCACCCGAAAAGAAACCGGATGCCGGTGAAATAGACGCCTGCTGCACGCAGATTGTCGATGAACTCCAGCAATGGGGCTTTATCGAAACAGCCGAGGTCGTACACCCGACCTGGGTGGATGTTGCCTATACCTGGTCGTGGCCGGGATCGGCCTGGCCACGACAGGCCATGCAGGCGCTGGAAGCTGTGGGGATCTACCAGACAGGGCGTTACGGGCGTTGGCTGTTCCAGGGCATCGCCGACTCGATTCGGGACGGGTTCGTCGCGGGCAGCTGTTTCCGGTCTGTTGCGAATGATCAAGCGGCCCCGGTAAGGCCGGCAGGGAAGGCGCCCGTGGATGCACTATGAATGCCTGTCATGAGGAACTGACCCGGGTTGATACTGCCATGTTTCATCCCTGTCCGCCGGACCCGTCCTGCCCTTACTGCACCGGCAGGATCGCGGCGGAACAGGCGCTGGACTGGTCATTTCTGGGCAGTGCCTACTGTATATCTCTCAAGAACCGGGAGGATCGTGCAGTCAAGGCTGCAAGGGAGTTTCATCGGGTAGGCCTGTGCCAGCGGGTGATCTTCTACCGGCCGGACAAGCATCCCGTCAAGGGCATCATTGGCAGCTGGGAGTCACACCGTGCCGTCGGTGAACATGCCCGCCGGCATGGTTCCGAAACAACCCTGATCATGGAAGATGACGTGTTGTTCACGAAACATCTGCGTCCCGCGAAAATGCGTGCGCTAAACCGTGCACTGGCCGGGTTGCCGGCTGACTGGATGATTTTCTTTCTCGGGCATTGGCCGGTGTGGGCCTATCCGGTCCGCTACAATGTGCTGCGTACCTCTTCAGCCTGTGCCCATGCCTATATTGTCAGTCCGCGGTTATTGGAATGGCTCTGCGATCATCCCTGGGATTCGCCGGATGTCAGCAAATCAAGACTTGTCGGCAAGGGGCTTGATTCAGCCTATGCCAGATTACCGGGGACTTATGCACTGTTTCCAATGATTGCAACCCAGAGCGTGAGCAAGAGTGATAATTTCAATTTCAGTAGAAAGAAAAAGTCCAGGCGCAGGCTCAGACATCTCGTCACTCACTCCCGGCACAGGGAGTTGCTGCTCTCGAAATTGATGCGCCCCACTGAAATTATAGTCGTTATCCTGTCGCCGGCCATTTACATCGGGCGCATGTTTTTCAGGCTGAAGTCCCGGATTTTATGAAAGGGGTTCTTCAGAGATATTTGTGGGCACACTGAAAACCGGGATTTATCTATTTCCACTGCTGTTCCGTTAATGCCCTCTCCCTCCGGGAGAGGGTTGGGGAGAGGGGATAACGCAGGGCAACTGCTTGATTATATATCCCCTCATCCTGGCCTTCTCCCGGGCGGAGAAGGAATTTTCTGCTTCTTTGATGAGTGATTTTTCATGTCCCGCATTCTACGATCATCGTAACAGGCTTTGTAGCGTTGACATTAGCGGATTTCAATGCAAGGTAACGGGACAGCAGTGATCTATTTCATTGATACTGCATGTATGTTCATGTTTTTCAGTGCCGAATTTCCTCGTGGTCAGTTTCACGGGAAAATAGAAGAGCCATGAAAGGATGCCGGTATATTTTCACCCTGGCTGCCTGCTGTGCTGTATTTGGCAGGAGAGTGTCGGTTACAGGTATATCCGGGCTACCGGGCATGCAGCCCGGAGTAGCTATGTGAACTGCTACGCGCTGATGCCCGGCAGTGGTTGCAGCCAGCGCCGGTAGAGTGATTCCGCGACGGCCTGCAGGGTGGTGATCCGCGCTTCGAGATTACGATTAATCTCCGTTGCGGACTGTACGGCCGGTGACGGGTCGGCCAGTTCGTCTTTATATAACCTGGCCCACTCACTGACCATCGGCGCCGTCATCTCGACATGGCATTGCAGGGCAAGGATGTTGTCAATCGCAAAGGCCTGGTGCGCACACCAGTCATTCTCCAGTATTTGCTCAGCCCCGTCCGGGATGGAAAAAATCTCGCCGTGCCAGTGAAACAGTTCTGTGCCATCGTTGAACTCCGCAAGCCAGTCATCGGCGATGGCATTCCGGTTTTTCCGGACCGGTTGCCAGCCGATTTCGCGTACCGGGTTGGCGGTGATCTGGCCGTCGAGGGCCTTGCTGATGAGTTGTCCGCCAAGACAGTGACCGAGGACCGGCAAATTCCGGTCCCGGGCCATGCGAATCAGCTCCAGCTCCTGCCGGATCCAGGGCAGGTCATCGTTGACGCTCATGGGGCCGCCCATGAATACCAGGCCGCTGCAGGCATCCAGGGTGTCCGGAACGGGGTCTGCCCGGTCAATGGCAATCAGTTGCCAGGGGATACCATGTTGTAATAGCACCTCGGCCAGGTAGCCGGGGCCTTCGCAGGCAATGTGGCGAAAAATGAGCAGAGGTTTCATAATGCAGTTCCAGTTCGGCCAGGGCGTTAGTTGCTGATGCCATTATCCAGATTTTTCCTGTTTGGCGTACTGTTGTTTGCCGGTTTCGCCCCGGCCGGCGCCGCGGCGACCGATATTCGTGTGGTCGGCCTGTTCAAGGACCGGGCCGTGGTCACCATCGACGGCCGGCAACGGATTCTCCGTGTCGGGGAGCGCAGCCCGGAAGGCGTTCGGCTGATCTCCGCTGACAGCGAGTCGGCCGTGCTTGAAGTGGACGGAAAACGGATCCGTGGGGCGCTGGATAGCCGGGTGAGTGCGCGTAACAAGGCCCCGGAATCCCGGGCAGTGCAGATCATGCGTAACAATCATGGCATGTATACCACGGCCGGCAGTATCAACGGTCAGCCGGTCACATTTATGGTGGATACCGGCGCCACGCAAGTGGCGATGAATGCGGCCGCGGCACGCCGGTTGGGGATTGATTACCGGGTTATCGGGACGCCAACGGCAGTAACCACGGCATCGCAGGTCGAGCGCGCCTGGTCGGTCATCCTGGATTCGGTGAAGGTTGGCAATATCCTGCTGAGAAATATTGCCGGTGTGGTGCTGGAAGGTCCGCAACCCGCGCAGGTGCTGCTGGGTATGTCCTATCTGCGGCGGCTGGAGATTACCAACGACGGGCACCTGATGACCCTGCACAAGAAATATTGATTTATTGGAAAATGCAGCTCATTACCAGCACCTGATCCTGCTGCGCGGTCACGAATCGGGTAGGAACATCCGTCATTGCACCCCAAGGGCACTTCCTCAGGATGGCTACGCCATCCTTCAGGGCGCGTGCGCAGCGCAGCAATCTCCTGCTATGGAATCAGTCATTCAGAGATGAATGGCACTAAGTCAAGCCCGAACAGCGTAAAATCAGTTCCTTCTCCCCTCCGGGGAGAAGCTTGGGATGAAGGGAAAGACGCAACGCGTCTTTTATAGTGACTGACCCTTACCCCGACCCTCCCTTCAAGGGAGAGGGAGAAAACAAAGGGTGAACGGCTTAAGTAAGTGCCATTGATTCAGAGATTGCTTCGTCACTGTGTTACATGCAATGACCGTACCCGGATTTTCCCTAGTCTGCTTCCTTGGTGTGCTCGATCAGTGCATAGGCCGAGTGGTTATGAATGGATTCGAAGTTCTCTGATTCCACGATGTAGGAAGCAATGCGGTCATCATCATTCAGGCAGGTGGCAATGTCGCGCACCATGTCTTCAACAAACTTCGGATTGTCGTACGCCGTTTCCGTGACATACTTTTCATCCGGACGCTTGAGCAGGCCGTACAGTTCACAGGAAGCCTGGGATTCGATCATGTCGATCAGGTCTTCGATCCAGACAAAGCCCCTGGTCTCGGCAGTGACTGTGACGTGTGAACGCTGGTTGTGTGCGCCGTAGTTGGAAATCTTCTTCGAGCAGGGACACAGGCTGGTGACCGGAACCACAACCTTGATATTCATTTTTGCCCGACCCTCATTGATTTCACCGATCAGGCCGACATCATAATCCATCAGGCTTTCAACACCCGTTACCGGTGCGGCCTTGTTAATGAAATACTGGAACCTCATTTCGATGTGGCCGGCATCGGCTCCCAGGCGTGTGGTCATCTCATTCAGCATTTCCTTGAACGAGTCGACCGTGATTTCACGCTCGTGCAGGTTGAGTATTTCGACAAAGCGTGACATGTGCGTCCCCTTGAAGTTATGGGGCAGGTTTACGTACATGTTGAAGGTCGCGACTGTGTGTTGTTCTCCCTCGGAACGGTCCTTGACGCGTACCGGGTGGCGGATGTCCTTGATCCCGACCTTGTCGATGGGTATCCGTCGTGTATCAGCGCTGCTCTGAACATCCGCAATGGTGTCAGCTTGTTGTTGTGCCAGTTCAGTCGATTTCATGGTAGTGGGTCCGGATTGCTGCTGGAATGCCAGGGGCTTTGACGGGTCTGTACACCGGCAGACACACAAGATTAGCGGTTACCGGCAGGCAGGCATATCTATACTTACGTGGTATCCCGGCGAATTTACGGGTTTCTTATCCCCGAGGGGATTTCTGTATTCCTGAGTGGATTAGTCAGGATATTACCCTGACAGTGCCAGCATTTCAATCGTTCTGCCTGGCCAGATGCCGAAACTTATCTATCTCGTTCAATAATATAGAGTGAAATCCAGCGTAGCGGGTCAGCCTGCTCCCCGAGCCCGGAGAGGCTTTCCATGGCCTCCTCGTGCAGTTCGTTGGCGCGCTGCCTGGCGGTGTCCAGCCCGATGACGGCCGGATAGGTCGATTTACTCAGCGAACGGTCGGCGCCGGAGCGCTTTCCCAGGGTGCCGGTTTCGCCCTCTTCATCGAGAATATCGTCGCGGATCTGGAACGCCAGGCCGATGCACTTGGCGTAATGATCGAGTCGGTCGAGCAGGCTGGAGTCCAGGCCCGGGTTGGTGAGCGCGCCGATGATGACACTGCAGCGGATCAGTGCGCCGGTCTTGTGGATGTGCATGTCCTCAAGCTCGGCGATGTCGAGTTCCTGCCCGGCAGCGGCCAGGTCCAGCATCTGCCCGCCGGCCATGCCGCGCGAACCGGCGGCGAGCGCCAATGCTTCGATCATGCGGCGGCGGGTTCCGTCATCGATGGCGGTGTTGTTATGAGTGAGTACGTAAAATGCCAGGGATTGCAGGGCATCACCGGCAAGTATCGCCGTCGCTTCCCCGTAGGCCTTGTGACAGCTGGGCTTGCCGCGGCGCAGGTCATCGTCATCCATGGCCGGGAGATCATCATGCACCAGCGAATAGGCATGCATGAATTCAATGGCGCAGGCGGGATCGTCGAGCAGTTCCGGGGGGCTGCCGACCGCCTGCCCACTGGCATATACGAGTGTCGGACGAATGCGTTTGCCGCCATCCAGCACGGCGTAGCGCATCGACTCATGCAGTGTGGCCGGGTGAGTGACTGCGCCCGGTAGCCAGTGTGTCAGGCATTTCTCAAGGCGGGCCTGGCAGCTGGCCATGAAGGTCTGCAGGGACGGGTCAGGCGTCTTCACTGTCGAACGGAATGACTTCTTCCTGGCCGTTTTTCTTCAACAGGGCTTCCACTTTCTGTTCCGCTGCTTTCAAGGCCTGCTGGCAGGCACGGGTCAGTTGTACGCCGCGCTCAAAATGCTGCAACGACTCCTCCAGGCTCAGGTCGCCCTGTTCCATCTTTTCTACCAGGGTTTCGAGTTCATTGAGAGACTGCTCAAAGGGTACGGATTGCGGCTGTTTTTTTGGCATGCTTGTATCTTTGGTGGAATCGGATTACGTTACCCCAGCTTATGGATAGTGGTCAAATAAACCATTTGTTTGACACGGCAATTTTCCCTGGTCGTGTCACAGAATGATTCCCGCTTGACGGGCCTGAACAAGCGTACTAAGCTACACATTAGACAGCGTCTAAAATAGATAGGCCAGGTGCTACGAACGATTTTTACATTGATGAGGACACAACTATGGATTTGAAAGGCAGTTCCACAGAACAGAATCTGAAAGACGCATTTTCCGGCGAATCACAGGCCAACCGGCGTTACCTGTATTTTGCTTCCAAGGCCGATGTTGAAGGCTACAATGATGTGGCTGCCGTGTTCCGCTCAACGGCGGAAGGCGAGACCGGTCATGCCCATGGCCACCTCGAATACCTGGAGCAGGTCGGTGATCCGGCGACCGGGCTGCCGATCGGCGGTACCGGCGACAACCTGAAGGCCGCCATTGCCGGCGAGACGCACGAGTACACCGATATGTATCCGGGCATGGCGAAATCCGCCCGTGACGAGGGGTTTGACGAAATCGCTGACTGGTTCGAAACGCTGGCCAAGGCCGAACGTTCCCACGCCAACCGCTTTCAGAAGGCCCTTGATGGTCTGGATGACTAGTATTTGACTGGCGGTAGTTGCAGGGGGCCGGGTTACCGGCCCTTTGTCGTTGGGAACTTCACAGGGAAAGATTCATGTCATCATCGAAAACTACCCGCGAGGGCAATCTCGAAGCACCCACGCGTCACCCGCTGGACTGGCGCAGTGAACCGTTTTATGACGAAGAGAACCTGTTCACCGAACTCGAACGGGTCTTCGATATTTGCCATGGTTGCCGGCGTTGTTTTAGTCTGTGCAATGCCTTTCCGACCCTGTTTGACGCCATTGATGAATCGGACACCATGGAACTCGATGGTGTAGCACGCGAGTCCTACTGGCAGGTCGTGGATCATTGCTACCTGTGTGATATGTGCTACATGACCAAGTGCCCCTATGTACCGCCACACGAATGGAACGTCGATTTCCCGCATCTGATGCTGCGAGCCAAGGCGGTAAAGTTCCGCAAGCATGGGGTGCGTGCACGTGACCGGATACTGAGTTCGACGGATACAGTCGGCCGGCTTGCCGGAATTCCGGTTGTGGCGCAGGCGGTCAATGCGGCCAACCGCTCGAAAACCGGCCGCAAGCTGGTCGAGAAACTGTTGGCCGTACATCCGGACGCGATCGTGCCCGAGTACCATACCAGGACCCTGCGCAAGCGGCTGGGCCTGCCGGATACCGGTGACGTTCGTGGCGAAGTGGCTGGTCCGACCCGCGGCAAGGTGGCGCTGTTTGCCACCTGTTACGGCAATTACAATGAGCCCGCTATCGGGGAAGATCTGGCCGCGGTACTGGAATACAACGGTATCCCGGTGACGCTGGCGAAGAAAGAGCAATGCTGCGGGATGCCGAAGCTCGAACTGGGCGACCTGGAGGCGGTCCGGAAGGCGAAGGAGACCAATATTCCTGCCATGCTGGCGCTGGTCGATGCGGGCTGGGACATTATTGCCCCGGTGCCTTCCTGTGTATTGATGTTCAAGCAGGAACTGCCCCTGATGTTTCCCGATGATGCCGCTGTCATCAAGGTCAGGGACGCCATCTATGATCCGTTCGAATACCTGATGCTGCGTCACAAATACGGCAAACTGAAGACCGACTTCAAGGAATCGCTGGGCACGATCGCCTGGCATGTGGCCTGTCATTTGCGGGTACAGAACATTGGCATGAAAACCCGTGATCTGCTGCAGCTGATTCCCGGGACTACGGTCGAACCGATCGAGCGCTGTTCCGGCCATGACGGCACCTATGCAGTGAAGTCGGAATTTCACCAGACCTCGATGAAGATTTGCCGGCCGGTCGTTAACCGGGTGGTGCGCGCCGAGGCCGATTATTACAGCAGCGACTGTCCGATGGCAGGACACCAGATCGAAAACGGGCTAGAAAGTGGCAAGCCACCGGTACATCCGCTGACCCTGCTGCGCATGGCGTACGGGATTTAGGGGATTTTGTATCACCGCGGAGTCACTGTAGGTCGGGTTAGGCCGGCAGGCCGTAACCCGAATGGCGCTTACTTAAGCCTGAACAGCGTAAGATCAGCCCCTTCTCCCCTTTGGGGAGAAGGTCAGGATGAGGGGAAAGACGCAACGCGTCTCTTAAAGTTACTCACCCTCACCCCGACCCTCTCACTTCAAGGGAGAAGGAGAAAACAAAGGGTTATCGGCTTAAGTAAGTGCCATTGGGCCTAACCCGACCTACATCTACCGACAGGTTATGGAGTTATGAAACAACTTACCCGCGACGATCTATACAGTCTCGAAAAATACGCCGAGATCCGCCCGGATTTCCGGGCCGGCATCATGGCCCACAAGAAGAACCGTAATGTCCGGATCGGTCCGGTCGCCACGCTGTATTTCGAGGACCGCCAGACCATCCAGTACCAGATCCAGGAGATGCTGCGCGTGGAACGGATGTTCGAGGCCGGCGGGATCAACGAGGAACTGGAAGCCTATAACCCACTGATACCGGATGGCAGTAACTGGAAGGCGACGTTTATGATCGAGGAACCGGATGTCGACAAACGCCGGGAGCTGCTGGCCGGCCTGATCGGCATCGAAGACCGGGTCTGGGTCAGGGTCAACGGGCATGCTATGGTATTTGCCATTGCCGATGAAGACCTGGAACGGAATACGGACGAGAAAACCTCCTCGGTGCATTTTCTGCGCTTTGAACTGACGCCCGGCATGATCAGTGAACTCCGTGCCGGTGCCGCACTCGGTATGGGTATTGAGCACAGGAACTACAACTACCAGCTGGAGCCGGTCACCGATAATGTACGTGCAGCACTGCTGGCCGATCTGGATTGATCAGGCTCGAAATAACCTCACTGGCGCGTTAAACTGCGCTCCCCATGAGAATGAACTTCTACTGCCGTTACTGTCTGCTGGCAGTGATCCTTGGCTGCCTGCCTGCCATCTCGCCGGCAGAGGAAGGCGCGGGCTGGTTTGACAACTATATTCCTCCCGAGAAATGGAAAGAGTCGGCAGTTACTGTTCCGCCCTGGCCGGAGCAGGATGATCTGCTGGAGATTCCCATGGATCGGACGGATTATCCGTTTCGCGGCTATGTGGATTCGAAATCACTGAGTATCGGCGCTGACGGCGTGGTGCGATATGCCCTGGTGATTGTCTCCTCTTCAGGCACCTGGAATGCCTCGTATGAAGGGATGCGCTGTGGCAAGGAGGAATACCGGCGTTATGCCTATGGAACCGGCCGGCAGTGGCAGCAGGTTGTCGGATCAGCGTGGCAGCGGATCCTGGACGGTGGCACGGGCCGCTACCGGAAAACACTCTACCAGGACTATTTGTGCAATGTAGCGGGCGCCAATCCGGATGTGCGTGAAATAGTGGATCGTATTCGTTACCAGAGAGGGTCATTTCAGGATGACTGACTGTAATACCCTGTGTCTCTGCCTGAGTGTCGAATGAGTAGCGGCTATAACGCAGCTGCCATCGAGATACTCAGCGGTATCGAGCCCGTGCGCAAACGTCCGGGGATGTACACCGACACCAGCCGTCCGAACCACCTGGCTCAGGAGGTCATTGATAACAGTGTTGATGAGGCGATTGCCGGATACGCTTCGCGTATCGATGTCATTCTGTTCAGGGACGGGTCGCTGGAAGTCAAGGACAACGGACGTGGCATGCCGGTCGACAAGCATCCGGAAGAGGGGATACCCGGCGTTGAGGTTATCCTGACGCGCCTGCATGCCGGTGGCAAGTTCTCGGCCAAAAACTATACTTTTTCAGGTGGCCTGCATGGCGTTGGCGTGTCGGTGGTCAATGCCCTGTCGAAGCACCTTGAGGTTTGGGTACGGCGTGGTGGCAAGGAATACAACATGGCCTTTGCCGGGGGCGAGACTGCATCGAGGCTGGAGCAAACCGGCACGGTCGGCAAGCAGAATACCGGTACCACTTTGCGCTTCTGGCCGGACCCGAAATACTTCGACTCACCGAAGATATCACTGCTGCGGCTGAAACATGTGCTGCGTGCCAAGGCCGTGTTGTGTCCCGGCCTTGAAGTCAGGTTACGGGACGAGGCCAGTGGCGAGAAACTGGAGTGGCGCTATGCAGACGGCTTGCTGGATTATCTGGTCAGCGAACTTGGTGACTATGCCCGGTTGCCGGAGGAGCCCTTTGTCGGGAACCTGGAAGGCAATGCCGAGGCGGCCGAATGGGCGCTGGCCTGGTTACCGGAAGGCGGCGAGCCGGTCGCCGAAAGCTACGTCAACCTGATCCCGACAGCGCAGGGCGGCACGCATGTGAATGGCCTGCGCATGGGTCTGACCGAGGCGGTTCGGGAGTTCTGCGAGTTCCGCAATCTGCTGCCGCGTGGCGTGAAGATAGCGCCCGAGGATGTCTGGGAGCGGGTCAGTTACATCCTCTCCGTGAAGTTGCAGGAACCGCAGTTCAGCGGGCAGACCAAGGAGCGCCTGTCATCGCGTGAGTGTGCTGCGTTTGTTTCCGGTGTTATCAAGGATGCCTTCGGCCTCTGGTTGAATCACCACACGGAAATCGGCGAGAAAATTGCCTGGCTGGCCATCGAAAATGCCCAGCAGCGCCAGCGCGCGGGGAAGAAGGTGATGCGCAAGAAGATCACCAGCGGGCCGGCCTTGCCGGGCAAGCTGGCAGACTGTTCCTCATCGGATGCCCACCGTGCTGAATTGTTCCTGGTCGAGGGCGACTCGGCCGGCGGTTCCGCGAAGCAGGCGCGCAATCGCGAGTTCCAGGCGATTATGCCGTTGCGCGGCAAGATTCTGAATACCTGGGAAGTCGACCCGGCCGAGGTGCTGGCCTCCCAGGAAGTACACGACATAGCGGTGGCCATCGGTGTTGAACCGGGATCCAGGGACATAAAAAACCTGCGTTACGGCAAGATCTGCATACTGGCCGATGCTGATTCGGACGGCGCCCATATCGCGACCTTGTTGTGTGCATTGTTCCTGCGGCATTTCCAGACGCTGGTAGAGGCCGGGAATGTGTATGTCGCCATGCCGCCGCTGTATCGGATCGATGCCGGCAAGGATGTGTTCTATGCGCTTGATGATGCCGAGAAGCAGGGCGTACTTGACCGGATATCGGCGGAGAAGATCAAGGGAAAGGTCACCGTACAGCGCTTCAAGGGGCTTGGCGAAATGAATCCAATGCAGCTGCGCGAGACAACGATTGCGCCTGAGACACGGCGGCTGGTACAGCTCACGCTGGATTCAAATGACGATACCCACAAATTGATGGACATGCTGCTGGCGCGCAAGCGTGCCACCGACCGGCGTGCGTGGCTGGAACAAAAGGGCGCTATGGCGGAGACGTAAATGTACCCCCTGACACTCACCCTCAAGAGGGTGTTGTAAAAGCAATGCACGGTGCGCCGTGTGCACCGTTCGGGAAGCGTAATTCTTTGTTTAGGGAACCTCTGATTAATTCGTCATTGCGAGGAACGAAGTGACGCGGCAATCTCTAACCGATTGATTCCATTGCACGAGATTGCCGCACTTCGCTCGCAATGACGGAAATTTTGAATTAAT
>Ga0114931_10001074_pt1 | contig 34685 bp, 30 predicted proteins | sample 2SBtaG_FD_89579 | JGI IMG/M metagenome (GOLD analysis project Ga0114931, IMG submission 89579) | Deep subsurface microbial communities from Kolumbo volcano to uncover new lineages of life (NeLLi) - 2SBTROV14_V59a metaG | ecosystem: Environmental > Aquatic > Marine > Volcanic | place: Kolumbo...
GAATTGATTCCGTATTATGATTAATTTCAAAATAACCGGCACCAAAACGGTTTTTGAAGGACGGGTTTTTGATGTAAGGGTAGATAACATTAAATACAATTCCGGCAATAATGGAATCCGGGAAGTGGTAATCCACAACGGCGGTGCGGTTGTTGTTCCCGTAAATTCGGATGGAAAAATTGTAATGGTAACTCAATACCGTTATCCTTTTGGCAAAAAATTTTTGGAATTGCCTGCCGGCAAATTGGAAAAAGACGAAGACCCATTTGTTTGTGCCGAAAGAGAACTAACGGAGGAAACAGGATACATAAGCAAGAATCTAACTAAACTCGGACAAATTGCAACTTCACCAGGGTTTTGTACCGAACTATTGCATATTTATTTGGCAAGGAATTTGTCTTCCGGAAAATTAAACAGAGAAGAAGGTGAATACGGAATGGAAGTTTTTGAGTTTTCGTTACAAGAAGTCGAGGGAAAGATTCGCAATGGTGAAATTATTGATTCCAAAACAATTTGCGGAATTTTTTATTATCGCTCATTATTGCAAACCGGGAAATAGAAAACGAAACCCCATTCTTTGTTTTCAAACACATGAAAACCAACAATAAATTTTTAACATCAACGGAAGCCTCTGAATTACTAGGTGTTTCAGGGGCAACGATTAAAAATTGGGTTAAACATAATTATTTATTTCCTATTGTTAATAATCAAAAACAATTTTTTGAAAAGGCAAAAGTTGTTTTATTAAAAGAAAAAATTGAAAACGGCGAAGTTGAAAGGTTAAATAGCCGCGCAAACAAAAGAAATTCCACAAAAAAGTTTATTCCAAAAGAATACATTTCAGACATCAACAATAACAAAGAAATTTTAAGTATTGTAAATTTCATTGTAGACAATTCTTTGTCAATAAAAATAGCCATGTTCTATTTATCAATTAAAGTACTGATTGATGCAGGTTTAATCCTTACAAAAAACATTGAGAAAATATTAAAGTTTGAAATAACTAATTTTAAAAATAATAATGTTCTGAGCATATTAAAAAGTAATTACAAAAACTTAAACAGTTTTGATTATGATATTAAATATTCAGAACTTTTAATTTTTAGCATACCTAAATCTCAAGATATACTCGGAATAATTTACCAATCGATTAAAAGCGAGGGAGAAAAGGTTAAACAAGGTTCGTACTATACACCTAAAGAAATAGTTAAAAATATTATTACTGAACACATTAAAAAATCAGCAACTATTCTTGACCCGTGCTGTGGAACCGGACAATTTTTGCTAAATATTAATCAAACAGATATAGACCCGGAAAACATCTATGGTTTTGATATTGATTCAACAGCAGTAAGTATTTGTAAAATCAATCTTTTGCTTAAATACAATTTTGTGAATTTTAATCATAAAATATTTCAACTAAATTCATTAACAGATATCGATAAATTTTTATTAGATAATAATTACAATGCTCCTAAAAAGTTTGATTTTATTTTTACAAATCCTCCTTGGGGTTCACATTTTTCAAAATCCGTGAAGCACGAACTAAAGGAAAAATATCCTACAATTTCTTCTTTCGAATCATCTTCATATTTTTTGCTGGAGGGAATTAGGCTATTAAAACCCGGAGGTGTATTGTCATATATTCTGCCGGAATCTATTTTAAATATTAAAACTCACAGAGATATTCGTAAAATAATTCTTGAAAACACGAATATTTTAAAAATTGAAAGAGCAGGTAAAATTTTTACTAATGTGTTTACAAATGTAATTCGATTGGATATTAAAAAGAAAGCCAATACTCGCTTTGAAGAAAATCAAACTGCTGACAATAAATTTACTGTAAAACAAAAACGTTTTTTCAATAACACTGATTTTATTTTCGATATTGATCTATCCGATAAAGATGCCGGAATAATTGAAAAGGTTTTCTCACGTGAACACAACACATTGAAAAATCAGGCTGAATGGGCTTTGGGAATTGTAACAGGCAATAACAAGAAATTTCTTTTCCCCAATAAATTCACAGGTTCCGAAGAAATTTACACCGGCAAAGAAATAAAAAGGTATTCGATTGAAAAAGCAAGATATTTTATTAAGCTTGAACCTGAAAAATATCAGCAAGTTGCTCCGATAAATAAATATCGTGCAGATGAAAAACTTATTTATAAATTTATTTCAAACAGATTAGTTTTTGCGTATGATAACCGGCAACGACTAACTTTGAACAGTGCAAACATTTTAATACCGAAAATACCGAATACTCCGATTAAGATTATTTTAGCTTTGTTCAATTCTCCTTTATATAATTTTATTTATCAGAAAATATTTAATTCAATTAAAATATTAAAAGGAAATTTGTAACAATTACCTGTTCCGGTGCTAACAAAAGAAAAGCAAGACCAAATAATTAAACTTGTTAATTCGGCAATAAGCGGCAACAATAATAATATGATAATTGATAATTTAATATTTAATTTGTTTGAAATTTCAGAAGAAGAAAGAGCTTATATTGTGAAGAATTTGAAATAATAGAAGCAATAATTATTTTTGTAGAAAGTTATCTGTTTTTGCCACCCTATTTTTTCTACATATTTATTAAACGGATTTTTTTATTATTTCTTCCACATCAATTTTTGTAACATTAGTTATTTTTTTGCCGAGAAACCTTTGAGCAACTTCTGTAAATTTAACCGGTAAATCACTTACGTAATATTCATTGTTCCCCGGCACAGCAGATTTACTTCTTAAATTTCGTCCTTCGAGATATTCTTCTACAATCAACGATGCGGCGGTACCGGAATCGATAAGCTTAACCGAATTTCCCATAACCTTTTGAATTACATTGGAAAGTATCGGGTAATGCGTACATCCGAGAATAAGCGTGTCAATACCGGCAATTCGCAGTTCTGCAAGATATTCTTCCGCAACTTCGTAAGTAGCTTTGTGGTCAATCCATCCTTCTTCGGCCAGCGGAACAAACAAAGGACATGCTTTTTCAAATACTGTTATTTTGCTGTCATGTTTTTTTATTTCCTGTGAATACGCCCTGTTACGTATTGTTGAATTTGTTCCTATCACACCAATCTTGCCGTTCTCTGTATTTTCCAAAGCCATTTTTGCGCCCGGCTCAATCATTCCTATAACCGGCACTTTGTAATTTTCCCGAAGCAACTCAAGCGCAACAGAAGACGCCGTATTACAAGCCGCAACAATCATTTTTACATTTTTTGAAATGAGAAAATTAGCATCCTGAAGTGCGTATTCAATAACAGTCGAATTTGATTTGGAGCCGTACGGAACACGTGCGGTGTCGCCGAAATAAACAATTCCTTCATTGGGCAAAAAAGAATTGATTCTTTTTACAACCGTTAATCCGCCGATTCCCGAGTCGAAAACTCCTACTGAATTTGATCTGTTAAAAAAGTTCAAATTAATTACTATAAAATTTCTTTTATTGCTTTTGTTAATTCAATATTGATAAGTTCATAATTTTCCGGTGAAACAATATGCCCGAAATTGTCTAAAACATAAAAAGAATCTACAACACCGTCTTCTTTTGTTGCTATTTTTGCATAGTATATTTCAAGATTAAGTTCGTGCATTACTTGTGTAATCTGGTAGAGTAAACCGAGTTTATCAGGAGCAAAAACATCTATGATGGTAAATTTTTGATGTCTCTCAAATTCGATTTTGACTTTTGTTGTTCTACCGAAAAGCTTATTTTCCAAACGCCACCATTTTGATTTAACTTTGTTGAATTCCTGCGTGATCGGAAATTCATTATTTATCGCAAGTTTAATATCTGTCCTTATTTTCTCAAAATTCTCTTCATTCACAAGGGAATTCCTGTGAAAATTACTGACAAGAAAATTATCTATTACAATTCCATCTTCGCGGGTAAATATTTTTGCATTATGAATATTAAGGTCATTTATTGCCAGCACTCCACATAATTTTGACAGCAGATAATTTGAATCTCTTGTTATTATGGTGATGCTTGTAAAATTTTCTACCTGCTTAAAAAATACGGCGACATTTTTCCCGCTCTCAATTTCTTCAATATGCTGATTAATTTCTTCAAGAGAATAGCTTTGTGTATATTCAAAATTATTTATGGAATTAAGGTGTTCATTAATTTTGGTATTATTTGTACCATCTTTTTTTCCAACATTGTTCAGTCTTTCCGGAAATAATAATTCTTCTCCGGTAAGTCTATGCTTTAACATATTTTTGGTTTTAACATAAAGTTCCGAAAGTAAATCATGTTTCCATTGTGTCCAAACAATTGGGCTTACAGCCGATAGATCGGCATAAGTTAACAGATACAATAAATCCAAAGAAAGCAATGATGGAAAAATAGAAGCAAATTTATTTAATGTAACAGGATCGTTTAAGTTACGCCGGAATGCTACTTGCTCCATAGTTAAGTGATGTCTAACTAAAAATCCAACAAGCTCCATATCATCCAAGCCATATCCAAGTCTTTCCATAATTGAACGAGCAATTTCCGATCCAAGAATTTCATGTCCGGTAAGAGAAATGGGTTTTGCAATATCATGAAAAAGGACTGACAAAAACAGAATATTTTTTCTTTGCAAACCACCAAATATTTTGCCAATAAAGGTATTGGTGTTTTGAAGTTTTTCCAGATTACTTATTGCAATCAAAGTATGTTCATCTGCTGTGTAACAATGATAAACACCCGGTTGAAAAAATCCTACAAGCTCATTAAACTCGGACAAATATAATCCCAGTACTCCAAGATTATTCATTGATGTTAATGTTTTACCAACATTTAACGGTAAATTCAGTATCTCCCTAAAAAATACCGACGAAATTTGTATGCTTTTCCCTGATTCGGTAATTGAACTTACCGTATCAATTATCATGGAACGCAAATGTTCGTCAAACAAAGCATCCCTGAGTCCGCGATAATAAAAAGCTCTTATAATCTCAGCAAAACTTAAATTATCAAGATTTGTAGTAATTAAATTTCCTTTTAAAGTAAAATCATCATCTAACTTTATTGAAAGAATATCCGATATAGGACCAAACAACTCTTGCTTAAAATGTTTGAGCATTGTTTTTGAAAAACAATTTATTACTACTGATGCCTTAAAATAGTTCTTCATCAAAGCATTCCAATCATAATTGAATACTTTTAAATCAGCAGCTATTTTCTCCTGAGCAGAAAATTCCAGTCTATCGTTTTTCTTTTTTGTAATGAGATGCAGCTTTACTCTAACATATAAAATAAGTTTATAGCTTTCGTATAATTTTTTGTATTCGGAATCACTTACAATTTTTTTAGACTTCAGAAAATTCAGGAAATGCTCCGTATAGCAAATTTCATTCTGCACATTCATAATTATATTATTTTGAAGAGCAAACATCCATTCTACCACTTGCAAATCGCGCAGTCCGCCTGCGGTATATTTTACATTGGGTTCCAGCATTTTTGGTGACGAACCATAACGCTTGTGTCGCTTATCAATATCTTCAAAAAATTTAAATATAAGTTTTCCGCGTATATTATTTTTAAGTGATTTGAATAAAATTGAATTCCATTTTTCGTAAATTTTTTCATTACCGGTTAAAAAGCGTGTTTCAAAAAATTGGGTTACTGCGTGTAAATCGGATGTTAAAAATTTTTCTATATCGGCATATTCCCTAACCGTATGGGATAATTCAATTCCACAATCCCAAAACTTTGTTACATATTCTTGTATTTCTTCCTCATGCCCTTCAACACTGTCGAAAATAAACATAACATCTATGTCGGAAAACGGAGCAAGTTCTCTTCTACTAAAACTTCCAGCTGAAACGAGTGCACACGAGAATTTATTATCAGCAGATATTTTTATGATAAATTCTTCAACAAGAAGACTATAGCTCAAACAAAAGCGGTATGAATTTCCAACCAATTCTTTATTGGAAAACAAAAGTTCTTTTGCCTTGTTAAATTCGTCTTTTATTTTTAATGAGTTTGTCATAATAAAAAAGGAGGCTGAGCTAACAGCCTCCTGCACTAATTAAATAATTATTTCAGTCGTTCAAAACGTCCTTGGAAAAATCTTAAATATGCCGGTTCGTAAACCATTTTCAAACCTTTAATCTTTTTCCTATTTTCAAACACTTCCGCAACCGATTCGGCAGTAACGTCAATATGGGCTTGTGTGTAAACACGTCTTGGTAAAGTTATACGAACAAGTTCCAATTTAGGATAATTGTGTTCCCCTGTTTTTTTGTTTCTACCGGCAGAAACAATTCCTCTTTCCATTGTCCGAACTCCGGAATCAATATATATTTCCGCAGCCAAAGTTTGAGCGGGGAATTCATCTTGTGGAATATGCGGTAAAAATGCTTTTGCATCCAAAAATATTGCATGACCGCCAATCGGTTTAACAAATGGAATTCCAAATTCCTTTAGTCTATTACCAAGATATTCAACTTGACCGACGCGTGCTTTTATATTGTCGAATGAAACCATCTCTTCCATTCCCCGAGCCATTGCTTCCATATCGCGTCCTGCAAGTCCGCCGTACGTATGCAAACCTTCATAAACAACAACCATATTTCGTGCCGCATCAAAAACTTTTTTGCTACGTGTTGCAAAAATACCGCCGATATTTACCATTAAATCCTTTTTGGCACTTACCCAAAGTCCGTCAAAATAGGAACACATTTCTTTTAGAATTACTTGAAGAGATTTATTTTCGTAACCTTTCTCGCGTACTTTTATAAAATAAGCATTTTCCATTACACGAGTTGCATCGAACCACATTTTTACGCCGTATTTTTTTGCCAATTTACGTACGGCTTTCAAGTTTTCCATTGAAAACGGCTGACCTCCTGCCATATTTACCGGGCCAGCCATACTGATATATGCAAGTTTTTTAGCACCGACCTTGTTAATTAAATCTTCCAATTTTTGAATATCAATATTTCCTTTAAATTTATGTGTATTCGAAGGCTTGTGAGCTTCTTTAATAATTACATCAACAAATGTAGCACCGGCAAGTTCTTGATGAAGTTTTGTCGTAGTAAAGTACATATTTCCGGCAACATAATCACCGGGTTTAATTAATATTTTTGATATTATATGCTCGGCTGCACGACCTTGGTGCATCGGAACAAAATAAGGCATACCATAATATTTTTTTACATTGCTTTCAAGATAATAAAAGTTTTTACTTCCGGCGTAGGCTTCATCTCCGAGCATCATTCCCGCCCACTGGCGGTCGCTCATTGCATTTGTTCCACTGTCAGTTAAAAGATCAATATAAACATCTTCCGATTTTAACAAAAAGGTATTGTACCCTGCTTGTTTCATCGCTTTTTCCCGATGTTCGCGTGTGGTCATTTTGATAGGTTCAACTACTTTAATTTTAAAAGGTTCAGCCCAACTTCTTTTTTTTTCTTTCTTCTTTGCCATTCTTTTCACCTTATTGATTGATTATTTTATTTTAACTTTAAATTAATTAATAATATCCGTAATTAAACAGGCTTCTTATATTCAACAGTTATTATCGAAGAAATACCGCCTCGCTTATTAAAATCGGCTGTTATTTTCATTTTTCTCGGCTGCAGAATTTCAACAAGATCATCCATAATTTTATTAGTAACACTTTCAAAAAATATCCCATCGTTGCGATACGACTGCAAATAAAATTTATACGATTTTAATTCAACACAAAGTTTGTCGGGAATATATTCCAAAACAATTGTAGCAAAATCCGGTTGCCCGGTTTTAGGGCAAAGGGAAGTAAACTCCGGAGCAATATGTTTAACCCAATAATTTCTATTTGGATACGCATTATCGAATACTTCTAATATTTTTGTTTTGTCGTTCATTAAATTTCCTGATTTTATAAATAGTTCGGTTTTGTTTTATAAGGAATCGGGTCCTGCATTTCTATCTGCTGAAACCCTCTCAATCGCAAAGCACAACTGTCACAAACACCGCAGGCTTTTGTTTGGCTCTTGTAACAAGACCATGTTAGATGAAGTGGAGCGTTCAATTCCAATCCGCGTTTAATTATTTCCGCTTTTGTAAGATTAATAATCGGTGTTTCGATTGTGATTTGAGTTTCCGGTTTAGTGCCGAGATCTACTGCTATTTGATATGCTCTGAAAAAGTCGGGACGACAATCCGGATAGCCTGAAGAATCCTCAAACACCGCACCGATAAAGACAGCTTTTGCTTTTAGTACTTCCGCCCAACTTACGCACGCCGATAAAATATTCGCATTCCGGAAAGGAACATAAGACGGGGGAATTTCATCACTTTCCAAATTCGCATCTCTAATTGTCATTGTTTTGTCCGTAAGGGAAGACCCGCCAATTTTAGAAAGGTGCTTAAAGTTTATAACAAGTCTTTGCTCAACATTATAAAAGTCGGCAATATCGTTAAATGCCTGCAGTTCTCTTCTTTGTGTTCGCTGCCCATAATTTATATGTACAAAAGCAAGATTATATTTTTCCCTTGCAATTGCTGCGGTAACACAACTGTCAAGTCCGCCGCTAACAGCAACAACGCATGTTTTTTTATCATCCATAACAAATTATTTTTAAATGAAATGAAAAATAGTAAAATCCGTTTAATTTTATTCCGAATCTTAACTTATTTTGGTCAATTAAGTAAATTTATTTTTCATAAACGGATTTGTCTCCAAAAGTCCAAAATGGGTTATGACAGAATCTGTAATCTTTGGAAAAGAACGTTTGGTTTGAATTGTTTTTCATTTATAATTCACAAGTTAAAATACAGGTTAAGAAAAACATTATTTTCTGAAATAGATTTATAGTACCGACACATATCCCGCAACTGAGGGATGTTCGTCAATGCCGAATGTTCCATTTTTCCCCGCGTTGGGCGGGGCAGGTTTGTTAAGAAATTTTTACAATTGTTTAATATTAATTCCATTGAATTATTATTCCAAATTTTGGCATTATTCGCTCGCTCACTCACAGAGTACAGTGGACAGAACTCTGTGAGTGAGTGGACATCCTTTGGAAAATTTATTTTTAAGAACCAAATCTTTGATTCGTTTAAATCGAATGTTCAAGTTTTTTACAAGATTTACACATTTTTTGAACAATGAATGTCGATTAACGATTTTAGATTTCAGATTTTTTTATTCCTTAAATCAAAAATCGTTGATCCTTGTTCTTAAATCATTTTTTTATTGCAGCTTGCTGCGCTATGTTTAGATAAGGCATCAATACATCACAACAGCCCATCTTACAAGAGCCAATAAAATTAATATTGCACCTTCGGGTTTTGACAATTGCCATTTTCGGCGCATTAAATAAAAGAGAATAGTTAGATTTATTATCATTAAAATCAGACTAAAATAATCTCCTTTTGTTATGGAAAGCGGGTGAATAATTCCTGCAACACCTAATACACCAAGCATATTAAACAAATCGCTACCGATTAAATTTCCAACAGAAATTCCGTGCCGTCCTTTTGCAACGGCAACAACAGACGTAGCAAGTTCAGGAACAGAAGTTCCTGCTCCGACAATTGTAATTCCAATCATCCATTCGGAAACTCCGTAGAATCTTGCAATTACCGTAGCGCCGTGCACCAAATAATCAGCTCCGTAAATAATTAACGCTACACCGATAATTAATTTGGGAACATCAGTCCACGTAAATTCACCCTCGGCAACTTCATCAATAAAATCATCGACATTTTCTTTTCCTTTAATAATATAAACTATGTAAATAATTAAAACAGCAAAAAGAATTATCCCTTCATAAAATTCAAGTTTCAAATCATAAAAGAATAACAAAAGCAACAATCCCGTACCAACGAGCATAGAACCATCACGAAACAACATTTTTTTACTGATTTTTACAGAACTGAAAAACGTTACAAGTCCGAGAATTATGCCGAGATTAAAAATATCGGAACCAACAATATTACCGACAGAAATTTGATACTGTCCGCGTAATGCTGAAGTTACAGTTACAGCAAATTCAGGCAGAGAAGTAGCTATTGCAACAACTGTCAAACCGATTACTAATTCGGATAGTCCCAATTTTTTTGCAATGTGTGATGCTGAATCAACTACAAGTACTGCTCCATACCATAAAGTTAGAATAGAAACTAATATAATTAAAATTTGAATTATCATAGAGTAATAAAAATAAAAATTTTGTATTTCCAAACATAAACCGTATTTACTTAAAATTCATGAGTACGGTTAATAATTATGAAAAATAATTTTTTAAGTTATATAATATATAAATTGAAAACAATTAGAATTTAGTAATCGTTGAATTTTATTGATTAGTTATGTTGGGTTGTAAACGAAACAAACAATTTATTCTTTTACTCTCTTCAAAATTATCATTGTTAAATCATCAAACTGTGTTTGATTTCCCTTAAAATATTTTAATGCTGATAAAACATTTCTTTCTATTTGGCTTACAGGTTTATCGGCTGAAGCAATTATAATATTCTCCAGTCTTTCCATTCCGAATTGCTGTTTGTTTTCATTCATCATTTCGGTAATTCCATCCGTATATAAAATAAGCAAATCGTTCTTGAGCATATTGATTTTTTCAACTTCCAATGTTTTTTCAAATATGCCATTATCTTTTAAGCCAATTCCAATGCCTTTGGGACCTATGCGATGAACAGAATTATTTTTCGCTTGATAATAAAGTATTGGTAAATGACCGGCTCTGCAAATATTTACAGTTCCGTTTTTATTTACAGATGCTGAGGCTAACGTTAAAAAATATTCCGGTAATAATTTTTTATCGAAACTATTTTTTAAGTTTATCAAAATATCTTTTAAGTCTGTCGATTCTTTAATAACCGAATTTAGAATCGCTTGAACCCTTACCATATAAAGAGCTGCGGGCATTCCTTTCCCGGAAATATCTCCGACAAATAAAAAAGTTTGGTCTTTGTTTATTGGCGAAGTAATAACATCATAATAATCACCACCTACTTCTCTCGCAGATTCATAATGTGCCATAATTTGATAATTAACAATTTGAGGCGGAATATTGGGCATAAGTTCCGCTTGAATTTTTCTGGCAACTTCCAATTCATCTTTTGTAAGCAATTTGTCCGCAAGTTCAAAAGCAAGCAGAACATTTAACAGGATAAATCCTAACATTAAATAACTATTTAAGTGGTTTAAGTATCCAATTAAAAAAATTAACAATGTCGAAATGTAAATTATTCTTCGTGCCGGCGACATTCGCAACAAAAATGCGTTAAACAAACTTCGCATAAAAATAAGTGCCCGAACCAATTTATTTTTTGATGTGCTTTCTTTTGGAATATCATTTCTAAAAAATTCGTAAACTTCCGAAGCATCTCTCTTTATCAAGCGTTCAATTTCATTAAAACTTAAATCACTTGTGTATAAATCGTAAATTCTTTTAAATGGATTTTTGTTTGACATAATCTAATTTTAGTATTTCTCTTTTGACGAATTTCGATTAAATAAGTTACCAATTATTTTCTTCTTTATTTATCACAGGATTATATTTTTTTGTAATTTTGCAAAATCTTATAATGAGAAAAAATATGGAATCAGGAAATCTTAAAAAAATAAACGAACTGCGAAAATCAATTAATCGTATTGATGAAAATTTTGTAAAATTATTATCCGAAAGGCGGAAGATCAGCTCTAAAATTGTTGAACTGAAGGAACTTAGCAGCAAGCCGATTCGTGATAAAAAAAGGGAGCAGGAACTTCTTGAACGTATTATAAAACTTGCGGAAGATAAAAACGTAGATGTTTATCTTATAAAAAAAATATTTTATACAATAATAGAAGATTCCATTCGCATTCAACAAGATTATTTACAAAAGTTGTCCGAACAAAATGATTTGCAAAACGGAATTATACGAATTGCAATACAAGGAATTGAAGGTTCATACAGTTATTTATCGGCTCATAAATTTTTCTAAAACAGAAAAGTTGAGTTGTCTTTTGTAAGCTATAACAGATTTGAGGAAGTGGTTCAAGCAGTTGAAAACGGTGAAGCCGATTATGCCATGCTGCCGATTGAAAACACAACTTCCGGCGGAATAAACGAAGTTTACGATTTACTCCTGCATACAACTCTTTCCATTGTAGGCGAAGAAAAGTTTGAAGTTAAACATTGCCTTGTTACTTCTGAAAACGAGGATTTATCAAAAATAAAAAAAATATATGCACATTACCAAGCAGCAGCACAATGCAGTAATTTTATTGCCACATTAAAAGATTGCAGCATTGAATACTTCGCCGATACTGCAATGTCCGTAAGGAAAATCAGCGAGGAGAAAAATTCCGAATATGCAGCTATTGCAAGCAAAGAAGCATCGGAAATTTTTAATGTAAAAATAATCCGCGAAAACATTGCTAATCAAACGGAAAATTACACTCGTTTTATTGTATGTACAAGAAAACCGATTAGTGTTGATCAGAGAATTCCGTGCAAAACATCACTAGTTCTTGCAACTTCGCATACAGCCGGTTCTCTTGTAGACGCGCTTTCTGTCTTTCGTAAATATGATTTAAATTTAACAAAATTGGAATCCCGTCCTGTTCTTGGAAACCCTTGGGAAGAAATGTTTTATATTGATTTTGAAGGAAATATTCTTAGTGAGAATGTCAAAAATGCTCTCGAAGAATTAAATCCTCATACGCGTTTTGTAAAAGTACTTGGCTGTTATCCTAACCGTGATATTCAGAGGACGGAAATTTAACCTATTTATTCCTTATAAATTTTTTGTTAGAATCTTTCCAAAATAAATTACATCACATAATTTTGAATAACTATTATTAATTAAGATTTTAAATGAATAAAACTTTTTTTATTAAAAAAATATTGCCAGTTGCAGCCGGAGCAATACTCGGTTACAGTTATTATTATTTTATTGGGTGTTCAAGCGGAACTTGCCCTATTACAAGCAATCCTTTTATTTCCACTGCGTACGGTGCTTTTGTTGGGTTAATATTTGCTTTTCCTACAAAGAAAAAAAACAAAGGGGTTAAAAATGACAACAACAACCAAAATTGATAAAGATATTGAAATTGAAGATTTAATAAAAATCCTTCCAGAATCTGTAACATATTTGATGGATAAGGGAATACGCTGTCTTCGTTGTGGTGAACCTTTATGGGGAAGTTTGGAATCAGCGGCATTAGAGAAAGGTTTTAATGATGAGCAAATAGAAGAATTTGTAAATGAATTAAACAAGATGAAACAGCAATCTGAAAAATAGTTTTGAAATGTTTAAATTTGTACAATAATTAAATTTGGAGAAATAATGGCAAAACAAACTCAAAACAAAAAGAACCACTTGAAAGCCAAAGGATTAACTAAAAAACAAAGAAGCTGGATTTACACGGGCATTTTTATAGTTGTAGCATTAATTCTTTTTGCAATAAATAATAAAAGCAACGGACCAAGCGAAGGTCCATTACCACCTAATTATAACAGCTATTCCGGCAAAACCGTAAATTTAGCAGACTATAAAGGGAAAATAGTAATTCTTGATTTTTGGGCAACTTGGTGTCCGCCTTGCCGCAGAGAAATTCCGGGCTTTGTGAAACTGCAGAAAGCTTATGCCGACAAAGATGTTCAAATTATCGGACTGTCTTTAGATGCAATGACACGCGGAGGAAGGACAGCTAATGATGTTATTCCGTTTATGAAAGAAAACAAAATTAATTATCCTATTGCCAAAGCAAGCGAACGTGTTGTTAATTTATATGGTGGAATTGAGTCGATACCTACAACTTTTGTAATAAACAAAGAAGGAAAAATATTTTCTCAGCATATAGGTTATAATTCGCCTTCTGTTTTTGAAAAAGATATAAAGGCTATTATGAACGGTTCTACAAAAAATTATGGCGACGCTCCCGGGTTTAGTCTTCCTGAAATAAAGTAGCAACATTTTTTAGCCACGTTCACAGAAGTCTGCGAACGTGACTAACCTATTAGTCTAATCAATTTTTTGCAAAACAGCACCACTTATTGCCGGCAATATTATTTGTTTAGAAACCTCTTTAATTCTCTTTATACCCGCAACTTTATTGTTTACAAGTAATTTCCAGTTTCCTTCAGGTAATAAAAACTTATGTGATTTTTTCTGATTTGCATTAAACAATACAGTAAATTTTTCATTACCATAATTAACCGTGTAACCAAGTACAAATTTATTTTTCCCGGTATTCATAAATTTAACCGAATCATATTTTGCCCTTCTAAATGCGGAAAAAGATTTTCTAAGTTCTATCAATCCCTTGTAATAATCCACAAGCTCTTTATTTAAATTTGCATAGTTATAGTTTAAGTAATTTGTATTATTATCTTTATTATATGAATTATTATCAATATGTCCTTTGTTTTTATCCGGGACTGTTTCGTTTGCCGGGATTACTTTAGAGCGTGCAAACTCTTGTCCTTCGGCAATCATTGTAATTCCCTGCGAAGTAAATAAAAAGAGTGCTCCGAGTTTGTTTAATTTCATTTGCAGAGGTGTAAGTTTTGCATTTTTATCCAAATCAGTTATAATTTTTTGCGGGTCAACTTCTCGTGTTCCTATTCTGATAAAATCTCCAAGCGTATATCCGTCATGAGACTCAAGATAGTTAACGGAATGTTCTTTTTTCTGAAATAGTCCGAGACTTTCTTTTATCAATGTTCCGTTTACATAACTTTTAATTCTCTGTTGAGAGTTATTACCAAACCATTTACCAAAAATCCAGCCAAGTCCGTTATTCGGATTTTCTCCTTTAATTCCGTTTCTGATTTGATCATTCCAAGCTCCCCAGCCTCTTTCGGAAAATCCTTTCGGGTCATAACCACCGCCCCAAGGCTCTGCAACAAAAATCACATAAGGATTAATCTTTTTCGCTTCTTTAATTATTTCCTCAAGCGTATTCCAATCTAAAAGCTTTCCCAAATCGAATCGAAATCCGTCAATATGATATTCTTTCATCCAGTAAATAATTGAATCGAGTATTAACCGCCTCATCATTGGCCGTTCTGATTTTATGTCGTTTCCGCAATAACTTTGAGCAATGTAATTATTGTTACTATCAAGACGAAAATAGTATGCTTTATCAATTTGCTTAAGGTTTCCGACTTCATATTCGGAAAGATGATTGTACACAACATCCATCATTACACCTATCCCTTCTTTATGAAATGCTTTAACCATATCTTTAAATTGTTTAACTTGCTTTCCGTCCGTTCCCATCCATTTATTCCATTGAAACTTTTTCCAATTCATTGAATAATAGGAACTCGGAGCAAAGAAATTGGAAGTCATATATCCCCAATGATTTCTTTCATAAGGATTCCATGTGTTAAACTTTCCATCCAAAGAATCCTTATATGGAATTTCACAATTTGCAAACTCCATTGCCGGCAACAATTCAACTGTATTTACACCAAGTTTTTTTATGTAATCTATTCCGCCTGTTTTGTTGTGTTCAATCAAACCTTTATAGGTTCCCGGAGAAGTAACCCCTGAAGATTTATGTGCCGTCATATCACGAATGTGCATTTCATAAATAATTAAATCCCGCCAATCTCTCTGTATCCAACTATCGCCATCCCAATCATATTTTTCATTATATACAATTGCTCTTCTCGGATTCATGTATGTTGTATATGATGCAACTGCTTTTGCATAAGGGTCAACGCAAATCGGTTTATCTTTTTTACCCAAATTATCATTTTGATTATATACTTTGTAACCGTAATAAATTCCTTTTAAATTTTCAGGAAGAACGGTTTCCCAAACACCATTGGAGTCCATTTCCATTTCATATTCTTTGTCAATTAATTCATCCGGTTTTTTGAACGTACACAAAATAACTTTTACTGCTGTGGGCGCAAATAAACGAAAATATGTTTTTCCTTCTTTAACAAAAGAACCAAGTTGTTTGTTTGAATATATACTATTTAAATTTTTATAATTCTCATGTCTTACATTTATTTCGGAAATTTCCGGTTTTATATTGATATTAAACACGCTTACTCCATAAATATTTTGTGCTAACACAAATGTTAAAAATAATATAATTATATGCGTCATAAGATAATCGAAATTAATTGTTAAAAATTTAAGTGATAAAAAGCGAAATTGTCATTTTTGTTCAGAGCATAATTCAGTTAGAACACCGTGAGTTGATTTTGGATGCAGAAAAGCCACATTCATTTTTTCCGCTCCGTTTACCGGCTCATTGTTTATAAGTATAGCTCCATTTTCCTCAGCTTCATTCAAGGCATTTTCCAAATTATTTACGTGAAAAGCAAGATGATGAATTCCTTCTCCTTTTTTTTCGATAAATTTACTTATCGGACTTTCTTCGTCTGTTGATTGCAATAGTTCTATTTTTGTTTCTCCAATTTTGAAAAAAGCTGTTTTTACTTTCTGCTTTTCCACCGTTTCAATTGCATAACATTTTAATCCGAGAACTTTTTCATAATAGGTAATAGCTTCTTCCAAATTTAAAACTGCAATGCCGATATGTTCAATATGTGTGATGTCCATGATTAATTTCCTTCTCCAATTTGGGATTTTAAAACATTCAAAAGAAACAATTGTTTACAAAGTTATTTCAATAAAAGTTGTAAGTTAAAATAGGTTTTAACATAAAACAAATATTCACGATACAATTTTTCTTTTTCTTAACAATTAAATTGCTTTATATTTGTTTTCTAATTTTTTTTTAATAATTACGATTGTTTTCTATGACAAATGCACAAAAATGGGTCGCCGCTTTTCTTTTTTTATTCGTTTTATTATTCTTTTTAGAAAGACTTACACAGACAACCGATTCCTCTTCTAAAGATATTGCGGTTTTTAATAACGAATCAAACTCCGAACAAACGATTACCGAAATAATTGCAAATGTAGGCTGCAACAAATGCCATGGTGATAATCTGCGGGGAACTAACGCCGGACCTTCTTTGGTTAATGTTAGTGATCATTGGAATAGAACCGAATTGATAAATTATTTAAGGAATCCCGATTCTTATGGAAACGACCCAAGATTTATTGAATACAAAAAGAAATATAAAATGCCGATGACCTCTTTCAGCGATGTTGATGTGAAAACTCTCGGTAAAATTGCCGATTATGTTTTGCAGTTAAAATAAATTTTTAAATTTTATACCAGATACTTTTTAACAATTTCTCCAACTCCGGAAAGGACTGTGTCAATCTTATTAACGTCTTTTCCTCCGGCTGTTGCAAGATGCGGTTTTCCGCCGCCGCCGCCACCTACAATTTTTGCGGCTTCCCCGACTATTTTTCCGGCTAATAATTTTTTGCCTTTAATTAAATCGTCCGTTACAATACAAACCATATTTACTTTTTTGTTAATTATAGCAACTAATAACCCAACACCGGACGAAATTTTATTGCGCAATTCATCACCGAGTGATTTTAACTGGTCCATATTTTCAACGTTAACTTTACCGCTATAAATATTTATATTTTCTACTCTTTTCGGTGACTTAATAACCGTATCCAATTCTTTTAATTTTTCTTTGAATGAAAATTCTGATAATTGTTTTTCGAGATGTTTTTTTTCTTCATTCAATAAATGAATTTTTTCATCGGCTTTGTTCAATTTAATGATTTGTTCGTTGATAAATTTTTCTACTCCCAATCCGGTAACAGCTTCTATTCTTCTAACTCCGCTTGCAATTTACGACTCGCTAATAATTTTAAACAAACCGATTTGCGAACTGTTTTGAACGTGAGTACCACCGCAAAATTCCATACTGAAATTACCGAACTGAACAACATTCACTTTGTCTCCGTATTTATCGCCGAAAAACATTAGTGCTCCCATTTTTTTCGCTTCTTCAAAAGGAATGTTTCTGTGATGATAAAGAATCAAATTTTCCATTAACTTTTCATTTACAAGTGATTCAATGTCAAATAACTCTTCATTGCTTAACTTAGCAAAATGAGTAAAGTCAAAACGAAGCCTATTTGGTCCAACAAACGAACCTGCTTGTTTTACGTGTTTGCCGATAATTTGACGTAACGCAGCGTGTAAGATGTGAGTAGCCGAATGGTTCCTCATTATCGCCCATCTTCTATTTTTATCAACTGAAAGATTTACTTCCATTCCAATATCAAACAAAGTCTGCAGTTTATTTTCAACAACATGAATGGTTTTATTTTCTACTTTGCTTAAATCTTTAATTTTACATTCTTGATTATTAATAAATAAACTTCCCGTATCGCTTATTTGTCCACCCGCTTCAACATAAAACGGGGTTTCTTCAAAAACAAGAAGAGAGACTGCCCCTTCATTTTTAACACCGATTATTTTAGTTGTTGTGTCAAGTTTTTCATAACCGACAAAATTTGTAATTGAGGTACTATCTATTTCAAAATTGTTTAAATTCAATCCTACAATATTCAGAGATGATATTTTATTTTTTGTTGATTTACGTGCACGCTCTTTTTGTTCGTTCATCAACTCATTAAATTTTGAAATATCAATTTTAAAACCTTTTTCTCTTGCCATTACTTCAACCAAATCAACTGGAAAACCAAAAGTGTCATAAAGTTTAAAAACATCTTTCCCTGAAATTATTTTCTTATCATTTGGTTTTGAAATCAATTCTTCAAAAAGTAAAATTCCTCTATCGAGAGTAACATTAAAACTTTCTTCTTCAGATTTAATAATTTTTTCAATATTATTTTGGTTTTCTTTTATCTCCGGAAAAACGCTTCCCATTCCGCCGGCAGCTTTATTTACAACTGCATCAACAAGTTTGTAAAGGAACGGTTTGTTCAAACCTAATTTTCTACCGTATCTTGCGGCTCTTCTTAAAATTCGTCTTAGAACATAACTTCTGCCTTCATTTCCCGGGACAGCTCCTTCGGCAATTGCAAATGTAAGCGTACGAACATGATCGGCAATTACGCGCATCGCAATTTGATGCTCTTCCAGTTCATATTTTATTCCGCTCAATTCTGAAATTGCATTAAGCAAAGGAACGAAAATATCCGTATCATAATTTGAAGATTTATTCTGCAGCACGGCACATATCCGTTCAAAACCCATTCCCGTGTCGATGTGTTTCATCGGTAGTTCGTGGAGTGTACCGTTTTTATCTCTGTTGTATTGAATAAAAACGAGATTCCACAATTCAATACATTTTGCATCTCCGGCATTTACAAGCGAAACATTTTCATAATCATCACTCAGATTTATATGAATTTCCGAGGAAGGTCCACATGGACCTACTTCTCCCATTTCCCAAAAATTATCCTTCTCATCAAATCTTAGTATATGTGAATTGTTTATATCAGTTTTGTTTTTCCAAATTTCAAAAGCTTCGTCATCAGTTCTGAACACAGTTGCAAAAAGCCTTTCCTTCGGCAGTTCCCAAATTTCAGTTAACAATTCCCACGCCCAAATTATTGCTTCCTCTTTGTAATAATCTCCAAACGACCAATTACCGAGCATTTCAAAAAAAGTGTGGTGATAAGTATCGTACCCGACTTCTTCCAAATCATTGTGTTTACCGCTTACGCGAATACATTTTTGTGTATCAGCTGCACGTGTATAATCTCGAGTACCTTTCCCGAGAAACACATCTTTAAATTGATTCATTCCCGCATTTGTAAAAAGTAAAGTTGGATCGTCAAACGGAATTACCGGTGCGCTTGAAATGATTTTATGGTTTTTTCCCTTAAAAAAATTAAAAAATTGTTCGCGTATTTCTTTGGAAGTCATATTATTTTTCATTGTTGTTCGCTGTTAAAATAGAAATGCAAATATAGTAAAATCAGTTGAAATAGTGTTTAATTTAAGAAGAATATATAATCCAGTTCACCATTAGGCTGCAATGACCAAACATTATAGTTCTTCTGTTAATAAAAAAATCCGATTCGGAAATAGAAATAAACGGGTCCGCGTACTATTTCGTATTTGTCAATCGTATTTCTAAAAAAGAAACTTTGCCCGACGGAAAAATCCGCAGGACCAATTGGCGTATCTAGTGAAAAAGTAAGGCCTATGCCGTGCCTTAAATCCTTTAATCTTATATTTTCCCTGTTTTGCCAAATTGAACCGAGATCGTATCGGATGTTTAGATAAGTAGCATAAAAAATGTCAATTGGTAATCTATATCTATATGCCAACGAAACGGAAAATATCTGTCTGCCGCGATATTCAAAATCCCTCATACCGAAAAAATTATTCTGTCCGCCCAAAGAAAATTGTGAACCGAGAGGGAGTGTATTATCGCCAAAACCGAATTTTATTTTTAAGCTTAAATTACTTACCCTGCTTAAATTGATATAGTTTTTGTAATTCGCAAAAAATTTAATAAATGGCAATTCACCGCCTAAAAATTTTTGCCCAGTTTCAAAATATGTGTTAAAGTACATACCGGAATTGGGATAAGGATATTTGTCTTGCGTATCTATGGAAAGGCGGCCGAGAACTGTAAACACCTTTGATTTGTAAGGAGAAATTTCCGGTGAATCCTGTAGCACAAAAATGTTATGAACATTATATTTGGCTTGAAAAATCAATTTCCCAAATTTTTTAACTTGGGTGCCCAAACCGATAGAAATTCCGTAGAATTGCTGACGATATTCGCCTGTGATTTTTCTATCGTATTTATGCTGATGCCGAGAATAAATTGTTTCGTATGTTCTTACATCATTTGAGCGAAAAAAGCCGTGTATTGAATATGTTAGGTAAGTATTGAAAATTCTATGAGCAGTATTCTGAAGCACAAAAGTTCTTGTTCGCTGTCCGCCACCTAAAAGAAACCCTAATTCCGTACCTGTTCCAAAAAGATTTTCTTCGCGAGCATCAAGAAAACCTTGAGTGAAATTTTCGTTATCAACTCTTAAGCCGAAACGCAATAAAGCCGTCGGTTTTTCTTTTACATTTATTATCAGCGAAGTAGTGGAATCGTTTTTGAGCTTAAGTTCCGATCTTTTAAATAAATTTGTACTTCTTAAATTTTGCGAACCTTCTTTTAATCCAGCAAATATTTGCTTTTGATTTTTTTGAATAGGAAATTCCCTCGTAACAATCCTGGAAAGGGTTTTGTTGTTTCCCGTTACTTTTATATCTGCCAAAGAATCTTCGGAAACTTCTATTTTTAGTTTGCGTGATTTATTATTAAAAGCTGCTCTCCTTATCCTTGTAAGTGTAAAACCGGCAGAACGATAATCTCTTAATAATTGAATAATGGCATTTACTGTTTTTTTGCTGTTGAACGGTTTCCCTGTTAAATTATAAATTGATTCCGGTTTTGGAATAGATTTAACCCCACTTATTAAAATGTTTTTTACAATCGGATTCTTTTTGAAAAAGACTCTGAATATATTCTTCCCGGATTGTTTGTCAATTTCCGCATAGATTTTATTATAGTCGCCTTTTAACAATAATAGTGAAATCTGATAAAAAATTTCATTGCTGCTGACAGAATCTCTATTTGAGAAAGTCCCGAAAATTTTTCTTTCCAATTTATTCGGACTTTTCGGCAAATGAAGATTGTAAAAAAATCGTTCTCTTTGTTTGTTTTGTAATAAATATTTTTCTTTAAGTTTATTCTTAAGCCGTGGAATTACTTTTTCGGTTGCTTCAAATCCTTCTTTTATTAAAAGTCCGATATTCGTAAAGTCGTTATTCTTTTTCTTATGTAAATTAGGAAAAATAATTATATCTGCATTAGCCAAATTTTGTTCGTTAATTTTTTTTGATGGAATTGAAACAAGTTGGTCGGCAATTTCCCAAGGTAAACGAAGTTCGGTTTTGTTCCGCAAAGGACTGGAAACATTTGAAGCAATTACAAAGCTGTTCCCTTCTTTAATAGCAGTATTAACAGGAACATTGGCAATAACTCCGCCATCAACCAATAGCAGGGAATCTTTTTCAACCGGTGGGAGTAGAAACGAAACACTTGAACTTGCAAGCATTGCTTTACTCAATGAACCGTTTTTAAGAACTTCTTCATTTCCCGATACTAAATTTGTACTTACAGCTCTGTATGGAAATAATAATTTATCAAAATTTGATTCGGTATTTAACGGCGAGTTAATAGCGAGAAGATTTAAAAAATTAGCGACTTTTTCGCCGTTGTTAATAGAGGTTGGTATTACAGGTTTGAATCCGTCCATCCTGAATGAAATTAAGGATCTATCTTCGGTAATTTTCTGCTCAAAATAAAGGTTTTTTCTATTGGAGCGTGAAATGGAAAAAAAACTTTTCCAATCCGTATTTACAGCAATGGAATCTATTTGTTTAATTGAATAACCGGCAGCATAAAGTCCTCCAACAATACTGCCCATACTAGTTCCGACAATTTCATCAATATGAATGTTATGCTTTTTTAATGAGGCTATTACCCCAATTTGCGAAAGTCCGCGAGCACCGCCGCCGCTTAACACCAAAGCTGTTTTCGGAAAATTCACAGGGATTTTTTCTTTAAAACCAAAAGGTAAATAATGAGTTTTTAATTCAGGTTTTATAACAATTTTATTTTGTGCCGATAAACCGGATACAAAACAAAACAATAGCAATATGGTTATATAACGCTTCATTTTTAATACATGGAATAACAACTTTATGGTAACAATAAATGATTCTTTAATTTAATCTTGAATATAATTACAATAAAAAAACCCAATTCTAAAAAGAATTGGGTTTAAAAATAAACAAAATTATTAATTTATCTTCTTTTCTTATTCTGTGCTTTCTTTTGAGCTTGTGCTTGTTTTTCCGCCGCTTCCATCATTCGAGCCATAAAACCCGGTTTTTTATTTTCAGCATTTTTAACGGGGACCAGCACACTATCTTTTTTACTCTTATTAATTGAATATTGCTGTACAATTGAGAACAGGTTAAATAAGAAATAATACAAATTCAATCCGGAAGAAAATCCCATAAACATAAAAGTAAAAAGAATTGGCATAAAATAAACCATAGCCTTTTGGCTAGGGTCTTTTATGCTCATTTTCTGTTGGAAAAACATTGTAACACCCAAAAGAACTGCGAGTCCGCTAATTTCCGAAATATTAAATATTGGAATTTTAAATGGAAGTGTTGCAATTACATCCGGAGCCGAAAGGTTTGTAATCCACCAAATAAAAGGCTCCTGTCTGATTTGAATTGCGACTTTAAAAAATTCAAAAAGTGCAAAAAGAATAGGCATTTGAAAAACCATAGGCAAACAACCGCCGGCAGGATTTACGCCGTAAGTTTTGTACAGCTTCATCGTTTCCTTTTGAATTCTCTGTTGATCGCCTTTATACTTTTCCTTTAACTCTGTAATCTTAGGCTGCAGAAGCTGCATTTTTTTCATTGATTTGTAACTTTGCTTTGTAAACGGATAAAGTGCAAATTTGATTATGAGCGAAAAGACTATGATTACAAATCCGTAATTAGGAATAAATCTGTGAAGAAATGTAAAAAGAGGCAACAGTATATATTCGGTAATTGGACGGAGAATAAATTTAAGTCCGAAGATACTTCCAAAATCAATAATAGACTGAAATCCTTTTCCGTACGATTTTAACAGGTCATATTTCAAAGGACCAATGAAAAGGTGAAAAGTATTTTTCTGAATTTTTCCATTATTAAAAGGGACCTTAAGACTTGCACTATAATATTTTCTTTCTCCTTTACCCGGAACATTTTTCTTAAAAGTTCCTTCTACCAAAGCACCGCCATCAGCAGAGACTTTATCCTGGGATAGAATTACGGCAAAATACTTATTAGTTAATGCAAGCCAATCAATTTTTCCGTTCATATCTTTAACGGTTTTTTCTTTTTCATCTTTTGCATTTACAGTTGTATTTTCTCCACCCGAATAAATGGTTGCAACGGCGTAATTTGCTTCGTCAACAGAATTTTTTTCGACAAAATTTATTCCATTACCCCAAACAACATCATAACGGAAACTGCTGATTACATCTTCCATATTTTCAAGTTCAACGTCAATTTTGGAATCGTAACGATCTCCGTAAAATGTGAATATTTTACGAATTATTTTATTATCAGTTGTTTTAAACTCAAATGCTAAAGTTAAGGTATCAGATTTGCCGATTTTATATCTGTAACCGGACAAACTCGGAGTAAAATCCAAATTGGCTGTGTTAATTAATTGCCCGCTTTTAGATAAAAACACAATGTTAAAATCACCGCCGTTTTTTGAATAATTTATTAATTGAACGTGGTTAGCATAAAAATCGGAAGTGTCTTTAATTTCATTGTGATACCAAGTTTTATATTTTTTCAAATAATATTTTTTTATCCGGGCACCTTTTGAAGTCATTTCCAAAAGGACTTTGTCATTTTCAATTGTAATAATTTTTTCCGGTTTGTTCGTGGAAACGAATTCCCCTGCTTGCTCCGTAGAGACTTTGTCTTTTACTTTTTCTTTTACAGGCGGTGTTTGTTTAACAACTTTTTGTGCTATTTTTTTTGGGCTTTTTTTAGAAGTATTGTTATGAACAAGTGTTGTATCTTGTCCCGCTCCGGCGGTTACCGGTTTTGGTTCCGGTGCATTGATGTAAAGCCAAACTACGAGAATTACGCCTATTAAAACAAAGGCGATAGTGGTATTTTTATCCATTTAAAAACCTGTTATTTGAAATTTTTGTATTTGTAAAATAATAGAAACTCGATGATAAAAGAAAGAAAGGAATATTAAAAATTATTGACGAAAAAGTAGATAACATAATTATAGTAAAGTTTTTATTTTTTTCAATAAATCAATTATTTCCGGCATAACATTTTTAAGAAAAAGAGTTCCTTGTTTTTTTTTGTTGATACTGTTCGGAGAAAAAACAACGAAAACGGATTTCTTTTTTAATGTCGATTGAATTAACAAATCCGTTTTGTTTAAACGATAAGATTCCCTCAGTAATCTTTTTACTCTATTTCGCCAAACAGCATTACCGGCTTTTTTATGAACAGCAAAAGCCACTTTAACAAACGGGTGGCTTTCGTTTTCAACAAATAATATTGTTGCTTTAAATTTATTTTGATGAGAATAAACTGTCTTTCCGGAGGCGTAAACTAACTGAAATTCCTTTCGTCGTTTGATTCTCTCGGTTTTAGAAAGACCTGCCGATTTCAAAATTTAGAATTCGTTACTTACAGTTAATTTTTTTCTGCCTTTTGCTCTTCGTCTCGATAAAACAGCTCTGCCGTTTTTAGTCGCCATTCTTGATCTAAAACCGTGTTTGTTTTTTCTTTTTCTGTTGCTCGGTTGATACGTTCTTTTCATTTCCTAATCACCTATTTCAATTTCATAAAGAGTGCAAATTTACTGATATTAATTAAATAATACAACATTTTCCGATTGTCGCGACTGTTTCGTTTTGAATATTTTTAGCACAGGTTGTTTAGCAGCACTGCAAAATATTTTTGTTATCTGTAGTTGTTATTTGCGATTATTGATCTTGTATTTGTAATGAGAATTCGTGCAAGTCTTTCGTCAAACAGGCTCTATAAATGACGCTCTTTTAGACAATCAACTACATTTTTAAAGTTAAACCCTTTTGCCTGCAGAAGCACTAAAAAATGAAATAACAGGTCTGCGGATTCGTTTATAAAAAGTTCCGAATTTTCATCCTTTGCTTCTATTACAACTTCTACTGCTTCTTCGCCTACTTTTTGTGCGATTTTATTTATTCCTTTTTGAAATAGTGAGCTTGTATATGATTTTTTATTAGGATTTTCTTTTCTGTCCTTAATCACTGATTCGAGAATTGATAAAAATCCAAATCCGCTTTCGTTGCTTTCGTTCCAGCAGGTGTCATTTCCCTTGTGACAAACGGGACCAAGCGGTTTGGCAAATACCAACAGGGTGTCATTATCACAATCAACTTTAATGTCAATCAGTTCAAGAAAATTCCGGCTGGTTTCACCCTTAGTCCAAAGTCTTTTTTTACTTCTGCTGTAAAATGTAACTTTTTTTGTTTCAATTGTTTTGTTATATGCTTCCTCGTTCATATAACCGAGCATCAACACGGTTTTAGTTTCGGCATCTTGTATAATCGCCGGGACCAACCCGTCTTGTTTTTGAAAATCAATTTTCATAACCTTACCCTAATATTTTGTTCATATAATTTTTGTTTTAGTTCATTTATATCAATTTCTTTAAAATGAAAAACACTTGCAGCCAAAGCAGCGTCTGCTTTTCCCAGTTTAAAAGCATTAACAAAATGCTGAATATTGCCTGCCCCTCCCGATGCAATTACCGGTAAGTTTGATATTTCAGAAATTCTTGATATTGCATCATTAGCAAATCCGTTTTTGGTGCCGTCGTGATCCATTGATGTAAAAAGTATTTCTCCGGCACCCCGATTTTCAGCTTCTTTTACCCAATCAAATAAATCCAAATTAACTGGAATTCTTCCCCCAAGTAAGTGAACCTTCCAAAATCCGTCGATTTGTTTTGCATCAACGGCAACAACTATGCATTGATTACCGAATTTATCAGCAAGTTTGTTTATCAAAACCGGATTGCGCACCGCCTGCGAATTTACGGAGACTTTATCGGCACCGGATTTAAGTAAAATGTTTACATCTTCAACCGAAGATATTCCCCCGCCTACCGTAAACGGAATGCTAACTTTGCGGGCAACTTTTTCAACTAACTCAGCCAATGTTTTTCGTTTTTCTTTGCTTGCCGTAATATCAAGAAAAACCAATTCATCCGCACCGTTGTGCGAATAATATTCGGCAAGTTCTACTGGGTCACCTGCATCACGCAAGTTCACAAATTTTGTTCCCTTAACTGTTCTTCCGTCTTTAATATCCAAGCAGGGAATTATTCTTTTAACCAACATATTTTCTTAAATCCTTAAGTGATATTTTATTTTCGTAAATGGCTTTCCCGATTATTACACCGTCCATATTCAATTTTATTAGTTCATCGATTTCATCTATTGAACTAATTCCACCGCTTGCGATTAATTTAATACCGGTAAATTTATCCATAATTTTTTTATACAAATTAATTGCAGCGCCCTGTAATAGTCCGTCCCTTTTAATATCAGTACAGATAATAGATTGAACACCAAATTCTAGATAATTTTCAATGAAAGAGAAAACATTTTTTTTTGTGTTTTCATACCAACCGTTAACGGCAATCATTTCATCCTTTACATCAGTTCCTAAAATAATTTTTTCCGCACCGAACTTTTTCAACCAAGCAAGGAATAACTCTTTGTTTTTTACCGCAACACTTCCCCCTGTAACTTGTTTTGCCCCGCAATCAAAAGCAATATTTATATCCTCGTCTGTTCTAACGCCGCCTCCGAAATCTATTTTTAATTTTGTTTTTGCCGCAATATCTTCCAACACTTTCCGGTTAATAATTTTTTTTGCTTTTGCACCGTCCAAATCAACCAAATGTAGATATTTAATTCCGTTGTCTTCAAATTGCTTTGCAACCTCGAGGGGATTTTCGTTGTAAATTACTTTATGTTCGTAATCACCTTGGGTTAAACGGATACATTTCCCATCGATTATATCTATTGCAGGTATTATTCGTATCATAATTCTAAAAAGTTTTTTAAAATCCGTACACCAACATCACTACTTTTTTCCGGATGAAATTGACATGTGTAAAAATTATCTTTGTTCAAAGCCGCAGAGAATTTGCCGCCGTAATCGGTTTCGGCAATTGTATATTCCGAAGTTTCTACATAGTAACTGTTGGCAAAATACACGTAACTTTTTTCATCTACATTATTGAACAACCTTGTCTGTAAATTTTTAAGTTCATTCCAGCCCATCTGGGGAATTTTTAATTTATTATTGAACTTTTTCACTTTTAAGGGAAAAATATCCAAACAGGAAGTGTTGCTTTCTTCCGAGTAATTGCACATCAATTGCATACCGAGACAAATTCCTAATACAGGTTGTTTCAATTCCGGAATTGTTTTTTCCAACCCGTGTTTTTTTATTTCAGCCATTGCGCTTCCTGCTTCACCAACTCCTGGGAATATTACTTTTTCGGCATTTTCTATAATTCTATGATTTTTAGTCAACAACGCTTTTACTCCCAATCTTTCAAAGGCAAAACGCACGGATTGAACATTACCTGCTCCGTAATCAATTTTTACAACTTCTTTCATCACAGCATCTGTTTTGTTGTTGGCAGAATCATTTTTTCTTTATCCTGTTTTATTGCCATTTTAATTGCTTTTCCGAACACTTTAAAAACAGATTCAATTTTGTGGTGTTCGTTTGTACCGTAAGCTTTTATGTTAAGGTTGCATCCGGCTGAATCCGTGAAAGATTTAAAAAAATGGAAAAACATTTCAGTCGAAATTCCACCTATCATCTCTCTTTTAAACTGAACATCCCATTCAATCCAATTTCGACCGCCGAAATCAATAACGGCTTGAGCCAGGCAATCGTCCATCGGCAGACAGAAACCGAAGCGTTCTATTCCCAATTTGTTGCCGATTGCTTTTTTGAAGGCAGTACCAAGTGCTATGGCGGTATCTTCAATTGTATGATGTTCATAACCTCCAAATCACCTTTTACATCAATTTCCAAATCAATTAAACCATGCTTGCTTACCTGTTCCAACATGTGATTGAAAAATCCGATTCCTGTTTTTATAGTCGAGTTCCCATTTCCGTTTAAATTGATTTTAATAAGAACCTCAGTCTCTTTGGTTTTTCTTTCAACAACAGCTTTTCGATTTCCGAGTTTTAAAAATTCATATATGTCTTCCCAATTTTCAGTTTGTAAAACTTGTACGCTTTCATCAAAACCATCCGCGTTACTATCGGCAATAAGGATGCCCTTTGTTCCGAGATTCCGGGCTAATTGCATGTCGGTTAACCTGTCGCCGATTACAAAGGAATTTGCCAGGTTGTAATTACCATGTATGTACTGTGCAAGCATTCCCGTTTTCGGTTTTCGTGTCGGGGCATTATCCTCAGGCAGTGATTTATCAATTAAGATATTTGAAAACAGGATCCCTTCATTTTGAAAAGCTTTAATAATTTTATTTTGAACCGGTAAAAAATCTTTTTCCGGAAATGATTCGGTGCCCAATCCGTCTTGATTGGTTACCATAACGAGTTCGTAATCAAACTCGTTTACAATTTTTGAAAGATACTGAAACACGAAAGGATAAAACTCCAATTTTTCAAGACTGTCCAATTGATAAGTCTCCGGCGGCTCAATAACAAGTGTTCCGTCACGATCGATAAATAATACTTTTTTCATAATTTATATTTTTTTATTGTTGAAATTAATTTTTTGTTTTCTCCAGGTGTTCCGATAGAAATACGCAAACAGTTTTTGCAGCCGTACATTTTTGAGCGGTCGCGGACTACAATTCCGTTATTGATTAGATACTCATAGAGTTTTTTTGCATTTGTAACTTTTATCAATAAAAAGTTAGCGTCTGAAGGAAATATTTTTTCTACAAACGGCAGCAATATTAATTTTTCTTTCAGCCTTATTTTTTCTTTTTTTATTTTAATTAAATTTTTATTAAACATCTCGATGTTTGAAAGCGTTTCCATCGCCTTTGTCTGGCTTAACAGATTTACATTGTAGGGAGCTTTAATTTTATTAAACACGGAAATTAAATATGCGGAAGCAAAACAAATACCGAGTCTTATGGCTGCTAATCCCCAGGCTTTGGAAAGAGTTTGAGAAACAATAAGATTAGGATACTTATCTAAAAGTTTTATCAGACTTTCCTCATCGGAAAAATCTATGTAGGCTTCATCAATTAATAGCACACAATTTAAGGTTCTCAACAGATACTCAATATCTTTTTTATTAAAACTGTTTCCCGTAGGATTATTCGGCGAACACAGAATAATTAATTTAGTGTTTTCGTCTTTTAATTTTTCAATTTTTTTAACATTTAAATTGAAATCTTTATTTAAAAAAACTTCACGAACTTCTACATTATTGACATCAGCAATGACTTTGTACATTCCGTAAGTAGGCGGTGTAATTATCATATTATCTTTGCCTGGCTCACAAAAAGCTCTGATGACAATATCCAACACCTCATCGCTCCCGTTTCCAAGCAATATATTTTCCGCCGAAATTCCTTTTATGAGTTCGATTTGTTTCTTTAATTCTCTTTGCATTGGGTCAGGGTAGCGGTTTAGCCCGTTGTTAAACGGATTTTCATTAGCATCTAAAAAAATAGCTGCGTTATCGGAAAACTCCTCTCTTGCCGAAGAATACTTAACCAATGATTTTATGTTTTCTCTTAGTAGTTTTTTAATTTGTTTCATTTTTAATACTTTTTAATCTAATTGTTATTGCGTTTTTATGAGCTTGTAAACTTTCGGCTTCTGCCATTATTTCAATTACCGAACCTATATTAGATATTCCTTTTTTTGATATCCTTTGAAAAGAAATTTTTTTGTTAAAAGAATCGAGATTTATTCCGCCGTAAGTTTTTGCATATCCGTTTGTCGGCAAAGTATGGTTCGTCCCCGAAGCATAATCGCCTGCACTTTCCGGCGTATATTTACCGATAAATACGGATCCCGCATTATTCAAATTTCCTATGTAATAATTTTCATCTTCTTTTTGAACTGATAAAATAAAATGTTCAGGGGCATATTCATTTATGAAATCAATGATATCTTTTTTCTTATCAAAATAAATTAATTGAGAATTTTGAATCGATACTTCGGCAATGTTCTTTCGAGGCAGTTCGTTTAATTGTTTTTCAACTTCGTTTTCAATAGCTGTCATCAATTCTAAATTATTTACAACGCAAATCACCTGACTGTCCTTTCCGTGTTCGGCTTGAGAAAGCAAATCGGCTGCAACAAAAGAAGGATTGGTAGTTTTATCTGCCAAAATCAATAGTTCGGATGGACCGGCAGGCATATCAATTGCAACACCATTCATAAAAGCTGTTTGTTTAGCAGCGGTAACGAACCGGTTACCTGGTCCAAATATTTTGTAAACCTTAGGAACTGTTTCCGTCCCGAAAGTCATTGCAGCAATTGACTGAATTCCCCCGACTTTAAACACATTTTTAATTCCAATTAAGTTTGCCGTGTACAAAATTGCAGGATGAATGTCTCCGTTTTTATTTGGAGGAGTGCAGAGTGTTATTTCTTTACAGCCTGAAATTACCGCCGGGACACCCAACATTAAAACGGTTGAAAAAAGCGGGGCGGAACCTCCGGGAATGTAAAGTCCTACTTTTTCTATCGGTCTGCTTTCCTGCCAGCACTCTACTCCGTTAGTAGTTTCAACTATTTTTTTTCTTGTTTTTTGAGAAACATGAAATTTTTCAATATTATTTTTTGCAAGATTAATTGCATCCTTCAACTCGGCAGCTAAATTTTCCCCTGCGACAATAAGTTCGTGCTCGGATATTCTAAAATTATTAACAACGGTTTTATCATAAAGCAAAGTAAACTTTTTCAGAGCCTCGTCTCCGTTCTCCTTAACCGCATTGAACACTTTATTAACCGTATCATCCAATTCTTTTAAGTTAATGTTCGGACGTTTTGTAAACTTCCGCCAAATTATTCTTTTGGGATTAATTATTTTTTTCATAATAGTTTACATTACCATTTTTTCAATTGGAATTATTAAAATGTCTTCGGCACCGGCTTCTTTAAGCTTGTCAATCACCATCCAAAATTCATCTTCATTAATTACCGAGTGTAAAGAACTCCAGCCATTTATTGCAAGCGGCAAAACAGTAGGGCTTTTTAATACCGGCAAAATATTGCTTACCTGTTCTATTTTATTGTTCGGTACATTCATCAAAATATACTTAGAGCGTTTTGCTTTTAAAACAGATTCTATTCTGAATAATAAACGGTTTAATGTTTTTTCAATTTCATAGTTTATATTCACATTTTTTGCAAGGCAGGCTTGCGATGTTAATATGGTTTTTACTTCTTTTAATCCGTTTTTAAAAAGTGTACTTCCCGAACTCACCAAATCGCAAATCGCATCTGCCATACCTATTCCCGGGGCTATCTCAACTGAGCCGGATATTTCGTGAATATCCGAGTTAATATTATTTTTCTTCAAAAAAGATTTTAAAGAATTTGGATACGATGTAGCAATTTTTTTCCCTTCCAACCAGGAAATATCATTAAAGGTATCGTTTTTAGGAACAGCCAATACAAGTTTACATTTTGAAAATCCGAGTTTAACAACAATTTTCAAATCTTTATTTTTCTCAATTAATGTATTCTCCCCAATTATTGCTGCGTCAACTACTCCGTCCTCAAGAAACTGAGGGATGTCATTGTTCCTTAAATAGAATACGTCCAAAGGAAAGTTCTTTGCATTTATTTTCAGTTTATCGATACCATTTTCAATAACGATACCGCAGTCCTTCAGTAATTTGATAGAACCTTCCTTAAGTCTCCCTGATTTTTGGATTGCTAATTTTAGTTTACTCATATTTTTCTCGTTAGTTAAAGCTGAGTAAAGCGAAGGGTAGGATAAAAAAACCCGTCGATTTACTCAGACGGGTTATGAAATAGATATTTTTATAAATTACATATCATTACCATCTCGCCTGAGAGCAAGTATGATGGTGATGATGATGTAATTGTAATAAAGTCATTTTTAAAAATTTTAAGTTGGGTCAAATATAGTTTGATTTTTCATTAAATCCAAATTTACAGCGATTTATGATAAAAAAAAATTCAAAAAGAAAATCAAAAACCTTAAGGACACGGGTTACCTACTATCCAACAGCCATAAGTGTTTAACTTTAAGTACTTTGCCTATTTAAATAGTTTATATTTTTTTATTAGTAAATTAAATTTAAAATTTTATTTCCCTTTTTACTCTTTTTGTTTTAATGGTAAAAATGCGTTTGTTATGTTTTATTAATCATTATTTTTGCTGCCAAAGTACTGCTAAATTAGTATTGAAAAATGATCCTTGACAGCGGCGGAAAAATACTCGAACTTTGAAAAAGATATTTAACCTTTTTAGAAACTACTGATAAATAGAATATTATTGAATGAAAAAATTTGAAATACCGGAATATTATAAAAGCTCAATTATTTCGGAGATAAAAAGACAGAGAAAAGACGAAGATCCGAGGAAAAAGGATTATTCGCCTACGGAATTAAATTACGGAAATGTTATTTTTTTTATTGCCCGTCATTTTGGTTTTTGTTACGGTGTTGAAAACGCTATTGAAACAGCGTACCGAATAATCAATGAAAATCCGAATAAGCGGATTTTTCTTCTGAGTGAAATGATTCATAATCCAGGTGTAAATTCCGACCTGAAGAGAAAGGGTGTAAAATTTATTATGCAGCCTGACGGAACTCAGCTTGTTGATTGGAACGAACTGACTTCCGAAGATATTGTTATTATTCCTGCTTTTGGAACCACACTGGAAATTGAAAAACAACTCTCTAAGATTGGAATAGAAGTTTATCAATACAACACAACTTGTCCGTTTGTTGAAAAAGTCTGGAATCGCGCCTCCGAACTGGGAAAGAATAATCAAACAGTAATAATACACGGAAAACACAATCACGAAGAAACGAGAGCAACTTTTTCGCACTCGGTTTCAAACGGTGCTTCGTTAATTGTCCGTGATATTGCAGAAGCAAAAATTCTTTCCGAAATAATTCTTGGTAAAAAAAACACAGACGAATTTTATCGCATTTTTGAAGGAAAATATTCTAAAGATTTTAGCGTTACTGCGGATTTGAAAAATATCGGAGTTGTAAATCAAACCACAATGCTTGCCTCCGAAACCCAAGAAATCAGCAATATTTTAAAAGAAACCATGCTCAAAAAATACGGTGCGGAAAATTTGAATTTACACTTTGCCGATACGCGTGATACGCTTTGCTATGCAACCAATGATAATCAGCAGGCAACTTTCGGGTTATTAGAAACCAATGCGGATTTGGCAATTGTAGTTGGTGGATATAACAGCTCAAACACATCTCACATTGTTGAACTGCTTGAAGAGAAATTCCCGACATATTTTATTTCATCGGACAAGGAAATTATCTCGAAAAACCGAATCAAGCATTTCGATTTATCAACAAAAACAATAATGGAATCAAAATCGTTTATTCCCAATAAGTCTAAAGTAAAGATTGCTCTAACGAGCGGAGCTTCATGCCCTGATGCAGATGTTGAAAACGTTTTGCGAAAATTACTTTCTTTTTATAAATAAAAAAAAGCCCGCCCCATTTGCATAAAAAGGCAGGCTTCGTTTCAATTAAAATAATTGGAATGGATTATTTTTTCTATAACCGGCTCATTCGTTCCAATCCAAATATTTATCTTCACCGATTAGCTGGTTTAATCTTCGATTAACAATTTTATCTTTGTTTTTTCTTCTTACACTAAGTTAATGTTTTAGCGATTTCAATCTTTTTTCAAGCCGTTCGACATCTTGCTTTTTAGTCTGCTCTTTTAAGTCGAAAAGCTCATTAAGTTTATTCCTGAGTTTTTCTTTGATTTTTGATTTATCAACAGTTGAATCATTTTTATATTTCAATGCAAGAAGAGTAGTTTCAATTTCCAAAGCCGAAATTTTATTTTTCAGTTCACGTCCTTTTTGGTTAAAGGAATTAAAAAATGGAAAATCCATTGAGTTAAAATGTGATCTTCGAAGCAGGCGTTCGTAAGCTTTTCTGTCATATTTTTTAATATTAAATAATTTTTTCTTTAATGCTTTATTTA
>Ga0114931_10001075_pt1 | contig 34678 bp, 33 predicted proteins | sample 2SBtaG_FD_89579 | JGI IMG/M metagenome (GOLD analysis project Ga0114931, IMG submission 89579) | Deep subsurface microbial communities from Kolumbo volcano to uncover new lineages of life (NeLLi) - 2SBTROV14_V59a metaG | ecosystem: Environmental > Aquatic > Marine > Volcanic | place: Kolumbo...
ACGGGTGATGGAAGCTGAACGACTGTTACTGGATCGCCAACTACCCCATGGAGGATGGAATTACGGTAACACGAAAGTTTTCGGGCATGAATTACGGCCATTCCCGGAAACGACCGGCGTGGCCCTTCATGCTCTCGCCGGGCGTGTCTCACAACAGGCCGTTGAACGAAGTCTTCACTACCTCTTGGTTGAACTCCCTACTCTTGGAACGCCCATGTCCCTCGGCTGGAGCCTCTTGGGCCTCGGCGCATGGGGAATGAGGCCGGACAATTGGCCGGAGTTGGTCCAACGATGTCTTGAACAAGAGGATCGATATGGCGGATATGACACGTACTCGCGCTGTCTCCTTCTTGCGCCCCTCTTGGCTTCTGAAGGGTTGGGAAGCCTTTTAACTGACAACAGGAGGGAAGGAAGAAGTTTGAATGGTGAAATGGGGAAAGTTTGAAGCAGGAATGACAGAGGAGAGGTGGAGACCCCCTTCACCACAATGGCATGAGAACTCCCAAACGGGGAAGGAACCAATGGCAGAATACGGTCCGAAAGAATCTGAACTGAGCCGGCGCCAATTACTGAAGATCGCTTTGGCTGGTGGGGTCCTAGCCGCATCTGGGCTTTCCATCAAGCAATGGATGGATCGACCGCGACTCCATGCTCAAACATTTATCGGCAAGGCTGATTCATATAATGTTGACTTACCTTCCATCATTCAAGCCGGTTTTCATGAATTGGGCGTCACGCCATCGGAAATCAAAGGCAAACGTATTTTGCTCAAGCCCAATCTTGTGGAAACCTCCATGGAAAGCGCCCACATCAATACGCATCCTCTGCTCGTTCGCGCTGCGGCTGAAACATTCCTTCGCCTGGGAGCTGCCCATGTCCTGGTGGCTGAAGGTCCAGGGCATCGCCGGGATATGCTCCAAGTCCTTGATGAATCCGGATTGGCCGACGTGCTTTACGAGGATCATATTCCCTTTGTGAATCTCAACGAAATGGGCGGCTCTACCGTCCCTAATCTCGGTCACCGCACATCGTTGACGACCCTGACTTTTCCACCCATTTTTCAGGAAATCGATTGGATTGTGTCCATGCCGAAACTGAAAACCCATCATTGGACCGGTGTGACCTTGTCTATGAAAAATCTGTTTGGCGTCATGCCGGGTTTGTATTACGGATGGCCCAAAAATGTCCTGCATCAAGCCGGCATTCAGCATTCCATTCTCGACATCAATGCCACCCTTCGTCCACATTTTGCCATTGCGGACGGTATTGTCGGTATGGAGGGCGATGGGCCGATTATGGGAACGCCGAAACAACTTGGCGTCCTGGTCATGGGACGAAACCTTCCATCCGTGGACGCGACCTGCGCCAGGTTGATGGGCGTTGATCCCCATAAGGTCGGCTATCTGGCCTCTGCCTCTAATTGGCTCGGCCCCATTCACGCATCCAACATTCAACAGCGGGGGGAGCCTATCAGGCCCTTACGAAAAGATTTTTTGTTATTGAAACGGATTCCTGCGCATCAAGGCCTTCGCTTAGCTTGAACTGGAACAGCGATTGTTATGAAAACACCTTTTATCTGTTCCCAAGAAAGCCATAAGAAGTTTTCCCCTCCCCATCTGAAAAACGAAACTGTGCCTATGGCACCATATAAAAATGAGCATTCCCCCCCACACTTCATAGTGAATGTTTGGCGAGGAGCCGACAAGGGGCTCCTCCAAAACCTTGGATTCAACACTGCCTTTGTCATCCTGGCATGTTGGAACACTTTGTATGTTTGAAACATGGCTACCCGATTCCACATGAACGATTTTGGCAAGTTTTATTATTCCGTTGTCGCCTTTCTAAACGATCAAAACATGTATGGACCCAATCCTGCCACCTTTATCCAGATTTCCGATTATTACAGCCAACACTTTTGGAATTTAAACCCTCCACACTTCCATCTCTTTCTCCTCCCTCTCGGGTTTCTCTCCCCTATCCCTGCCCTTCTTCTGTGGAGTGTGGCCAGCTTCATTGCTTTCTGCATTGGTTTATATTGGATCAGTCATGAATTAAAAATTGAAATGACTCTTTGGCAAAAACGACTTGTGCCCATTGGGTTCCTTGCATTCGCAGGAACAGGAGCCCATTTCATCACGGGCCAATTGTCTTTTTTCCTTTTTCTACTTGTGACGGGAGCGTGGGTACAGGCCCGACAAGGAAAATGGGGAAAAGCCGGCTGGTACCTCGGTATGGCTATCAGCATCAAGCCATTTTTTCTGATCTTCATTCCCTATTTGTTGCAAAAACGCCGGTTCCGCGCTATCAGAAACATTTGCATCCTTCTCCTGACAACAATCGTCATTGGAATAGGCGTGTTTGGAATTGACACGTATACAGACTGGATACAACGTCTGATTGGTGTTGACTGGGCCTGGCCTCCCATGAATGCCTCATTGCTTGGCTTGCTGGCACGGTCTCTGGTGGAAAATCCTTCGTTTGCCATTATGATAAATGCGGAAGCATTCTCTCTTCTCCTTTGGATCTTCATTTCCTTATTTTTAGGCGGAATGACCTTTTTTGTGACAGTCCATGATTCTTCCCCTTTCTCTGTTGATCGTGCGTTTGCCATCTTACTGATCACGGCTGTGCTCGTCTCTCCACTCGGTTGGATTTATTATCTCTTTCTTCCGATTGGACCGATGACGGCCTTGGTCGTTAATTGGTGGCAGCAGCAGGGGCAAAAATCTTCCCCGCATTCGATGATTCATTTGAGGTTTAGGAACATTTTATTGTTCGCAGCACTGCCTGGTTTTCTTATACCTCTACCATTGATGACGCTTTTCCAGCCAAATGCTCTTGCCACACTGACCATTGGCTCAGCCTATTTTTGGAGCACCTTTTTGATCTGGATGAGTCTGTTGACAGACTGCAGGCTGGAGAGCCATCTCGTTCGCCGATTGGATCCTTAGATATTTCTCAATCTCGACCCAACCCTTTATTGACAGAAAAACTTCCCAATACGAATCAAGAGACTGCAACCATCGGCCAACCTAACAATTTCGGCCTTCGTACCGATATATCATAATGATTTTGCCTGCTTCATTCAGTCTCTTAGGGACAACATTCCGTGTTTTTCTGTAAAGAAATTTTTGGTGATGTTCCCAAAGCCTTGTCTGTCAAGGGGCTGGATGGCCTTTCCGACACATCCAACTTTTTGGATCGTCCGAATTGTTCCGTCATTTTGCATTTTTTAATTTGCACTTTGCCATTGACCTTGTTTGGTTCCGGCTCGTCCGGGTTAGGATCATCAACCTCACTATGTCCAACACCCACGGAATAGTCTCCGGAAAATCTTCTCAAAGGTCTCCCCAGCAATCCAAGAGCCTTGAAACTCCTATTTTATGCGTCGATCTCGGTGGAACCCTCATTGCAACCGATGTCCTCTGGGAGTCAGCCCTTCTCCTATTCAAACAACGACCATGGAACTTCTTTACCATGATCGTATGGGCTTTCCGTGGCCGGGCATACCTGAAGCGGAAAATCGCCCAATGCGTCATTCTTGACCCTGCGACCCTCCCGTATCGATCAGAGGTTCTCTCCTTTCTCCAAAATCAAAAGAATGTAGGACAAACCCTTGTCCTTGCCACGGCTTCCGATTACCAACCGGCTGAGGCCATTGCCACGCATCTTGGTCTTTTCTCACATGTTCTGGCCAGCGATGGTGTAACAAACCTTTCAGGAAGGAAAAAGGCCGAGGTTCTTGAAGCCCGGTTTGGGAAAGGTGGCTTTGATTATATTGGAGATTCGACCGCTGATTTAGCCGTTTGGCCCTCCACCCATCATGCCATCCTTGTTAACCCTTCTCAAAAGCTCATGGCTCAGACTCCGATGGGAACCTCAGTGGATAAAATGATTACCAGGGAATCTCATCCCCTCCACATTCTGGGCACAGCACTTCGTGTCCGGCAATGGATGAAAAACAGTTTGCTTTTTCTGCCCCTGGTCGCCGCCCATCAATTTTTTGATGTGCAACAATGTTCACAAGTTGGGTTGGCGTTTGCAGCCTTCAGTCTCTGCGCCTCTGGCATATATCTCTTCAATGACCTCATGGACCTGCAGGCTGATCGCCGACACCCGAAGAAAAAATGTCGTCCTTTAGCCTGTGGAGATCTTTCCATCCTTCATGCTTTCCTTTTCATACCGATCTTGCTGACCACCGGATTTGGGCTCTCGCTTTTTACCCTCTCACATGAAGTTTCAGCTCTCCTAGCGGTCTATGTGCTGACCACCATCAGCTATTCCTTTTTTCTGAAACAAACTCCTATCCTGGACGTGTTGATACTCGCAGGGTTGTATACCATTCGCGTCATCGCCGGCGGTCTGGCTGCGGGGATCACGATTTCTGCTTGGCTTTTTGCGTTTTCCATGTTCTTCTTTCTTAGCCTCGCCATCAGAAAGCGGCATGGTGAGCTCCAGTTTCGTAAGGTCGGTCGATTCCAGGGATTAGAACGACGCGGTTATGTGGGCGAGGATAAGGAAGCATTGTGTACCATGGGAATTGTCAGTGGATACCTTTCCATCTTGGTCCTTGCCTTGTATATCAATAGCAAAGATATTATGGTTCACTATCAACAACCTCAAATCCTATGGTTGCTCTGCCCCCTTCTCTTCTATTGGATCAGTCGAACATGGTTGCTTGGTCATCGAGAATGTGTGAACGATGATCCCTTTGTTGTCGCATTAAAAGATCCACAAAGCTATGTTGTTGCTGCTGGAATTGGGCTTTTCACCTTCCTTGCCATCTGAAGAGAGTGCCCCCACATGAGTCACTTTCAATCTTGGGGCCATTACCCACAGGCCCAACCACAATCTGTCCGGCCGGTGCGATGGCGCCATGAATCCATTGATTTTCAAGAGTGGGATTCTCCGGTTTTACCTTATGCCTATGGTCGAAGCTACGGAGATAGCTGCCTCAATGATGGGGGAGTGGTTTTAGATGTCAAAGGGCTCAGCCGCTTCATGGCTTTTCATGAGAACACAGGCATTCTTCGGTGTGAAGCGAGTGTTTCGTTGGCTGATATTCTTGATGTCTTTGTTCCTCGTGGATGGTTCCCGCCGGTGACACCGGGGACTCAATTTGTTTCTGTTGGAGGGGCCATCGCCAATGATGTTCATGGCAAAAATCATCACCATGCCGGCACCTTCGGATGCCATGTCATTGCCTTTGAACTCCTACGCTCGACAGGGGAACGGATTCTCTGTACGCCGGAGCAGCACCCAAAACTGTTTCAGGCCACGATTGGAGGCCTTGGATTGACTGGACTTATTCTTTGGGCGGACATTCGGTTGAAGCCCATCAAAAGCGCCTTCATTGCCACCGAACGAATCCGCTTCCCCTCTCTTGATGAGTTTTTCAACCTCGCGGCAGAGTCGGACAGGGCATATCAATACACAGTCGCCTGGATAGATTGTCTTGCAGGAGGACGGAGACAAGGAAGAGGGTTATTTATTCGTGGGAATCATTTTGATCCTGGCGAACAGCCTCCCCCTCCCTTCACTCCTAGAAAAGCGCGGACCATTCCATGCCATCTTCCTTCTTTTTGTTTGAACTCCTTCACCATGAAAGCGTTAAACTTCGTATACTATTCTTCTCAGTCCCGCCAACCCATTCAGTCCCTTGAACCCTATGATGTCTTTTTCTATCCCTTGGACGCCCTCCTTCATTGGAATCGGCTGTATGGTCCCAAGGGGTTTCTCCAGTACCAATGTGTCATACCCCCTCCTTACGAACAGGAGGGGATGAAAACATTATTGGCTCTCATTCACCAATCAGGGCAGGGATCCTTTCTGGCTGTCTTAAAGAAGTTTGGACACATGAGCTCTCCGGGGTTACTCTCCTTTCCTAGACCGGGAACGACTTTGGCTCTGGATTTTCCATTCCATGGAGAACGGACCCTGACTCTTCTTACCCAATTAGATACGGTTGTGCGGGAAACCGGAGGCGCAATTTATCCTGCGAAAGATGCGCGAATGAGCAGTCAAGATTTCAAACGATTTTTCCCAAACTATGAAGAATTTCTCAAGTACAAGGATCCTCAATTCTCGTCAAGTTTCTGGCGTCGGGTGATGGGCACGCCTTCCACTGAGACTTCACCCATTGGCAATCATTCATGAGTAACCAATGGGAACAGGAGGGACATTCTCAATGAAAATTTTGGTGGTGGGAGCGACTTCGGCCATCGCACAGGAAACCGCTAAGTGTTTTGCCAAGGAAGGAGCGGAATTCTTTCTCGTTGGGAGGAACCCCAAAAAATTAGAGGCCCTTCAAGCGGATCTCTCCATTCGAGGAGCCAAAAAGGTAAGCGTATCTACCATGGATCTCTGTTGTCTGGATGCCCATCCAGCGTTAATCGAACAAGCCCTTATGACATTAAATGGGCTGGACTGCGTCCTCATTGCTCATGGAACACTCAGTAACCAACAGCGTTGCGAACAGAGCGTGTCTGAGACATTGGACGAATTGACCACGAATTTCCTCAGTGTGATTTCACTCACCACCATTGCGGCAAATTATTTTGAATCAAAAAGGAACGGCTGCCTGGCCGTGATTTCTTCTGTTGCCGGTGACCGCGGACGGCAAAGCAACTATGTCTACGGCGCGGCAAAAGGCGGGGTCACTATTTTCCTGCAGGGGCTTCGAAATCGTTTGGCGAAGTCCGGCGTGACTGTGGTAACGATTAAACCAGGATTTGTCGATACCCCTATGACCACTCACATCCAAAAGAACGCACTGTTTGCTTCACCTGTGATCGTGGGACAACGAATTTTCAGGGCCATCCAACATAAGGAGGATGTGCTCTACGTTCCCTGGTGGTGGTCACCCATCATGCGAATCATTCGGCTCATTCCCGAAAGAATGTTTAAAAAGTTATCCCTCTAAGCAACGCCATTCTCATCAAGAACTCCAAAATGGACTGGTCCTTTTCATCTTATTCGACGGGATTCACTGATCGATATTCATCGGTAAAATGGTCAACCAGTTCGGCTGTTTTTTCTCGAATACTCGAAAAGCCACCTTCCCCCATTATCCATTTCTTCCACGTAATGGCGGGGATTTTTCGGCCTTCATCCCTCAATAGACCCACATGTTGATAGATTCTAACCGTAATCAAAAAAGAAAACGTTCGCATCATTCTTTTCAACACCACAACATCAACAACAAACGCCGGCAAACGTTCTGAGGTCTCCGCATTCCCACTGCCAACCTGGAGAGGAATTTCCCTCAGCCGGCCTGCCACATCCGACCAGAGTAACTGTTTTGAGGGACCTTCACGGGCAAATCCAACATTCACAATCAGATTGACCGTCTCTAACCCTCGCAATGTTTCCTTCTGGTTTGCATCAAGAAATTCCTGAGCTATTCCTAGGGACGATCCGAGCAATGAAAGGCCCAGAACCAATACCCCGACTCTAGCGGTTTGGGGAAACCTGGCCACTTCTCCCTCGGCTCTTTACTTCCACTGTCATCCCTCTCCTCCAAGCATGACCAAGAGCCGGATAAAGAGGTTGCACCAACACAGTCACTCAAGATTTCACAAGATGCCTCGTCTCTTTCCTCAGATCGGAAGGACACACGAAGGATGAAACAGGGGAACAGACATCAGGACGCACTTTTATCCTTCTGATCAACCTCCATCAGACGGGCATAGGCTTTGGAGGCTTCAGGGCTTTTGGGATACGTTCTGACGAGTTGCCGAAATACGGCACGAGCCATTTCGGCATCATGCAACCTCAGATGGGAATACCCGATTTTCAACAGGGCCGCTGGCACTTTGGAGCTTTGAGGGTAGCGTGTCATGACCTGTTCAAATTCCTGAATGGAACGGGCAAATTGTCCTTGTCCGTAATAACATTCCGCCAACCAATATTGCGCATTGGAGGCCAGGCGAGAGCGGGGAAATGTTTGTATAAACCGGGCAAATCCTTGTCTGGCTTCGTTCAAAGAACCCGCGCGTAATTGACCATAAGAGCGTTGGTACGCCTCCGTTTCAGAGTCAAGGGTTTCAACAGGCATCGATGTCGATGGCAAAGGCCCAGCCACAGGAGTCTGCGAAACAGGTGGATCGGCATTGGGAGAAAGACGAGCAGACAACACAGGATGGGAAACAGAGACGTCGCCCTTTTTTGTTAATTGAGCCAATTCCTGCTCATGCGCCTCCACTCGCGTTCCAATTTTCTGCGCGGTCAGGTCCAAAGCGTTCCGAAGCTGTGTCACCGTCTTGGCTAAATGATGCACTTGTTCGGATTGGTGGACCACGTCGGTCTTGAGCGCAGCTCCTGCTTGAGCCGTCCGTGAAATCTGAACCAGTCGGCGTTCTTGTGTATCGAGTCGATCCGTCACCGTCAACGTCACTTTCTCCATCGCCGATACTACGGTATTGACGCTTTCCTTCACATCCTTCCAATTCGCCGCGGTGAGTTTCGCCTCATCCAGTTGTCTTCGGGAGAGTTCGTCCAGTTGGTCTCTGGTGTCCCGAACTTGACCTCCCTGCTCCATCACTCCTTTCCGCAGAACCGTCAGGACATGTTGAAAGTCAAGGAGTGACCGGCGAATTTCACCGATACTTTTCGTTTGTTCACCGACCACGTCTTCTTGGCGGGCCAGTTGCTCCTGGAGTTGCGTGAGGACAGAACGCATTGCCGCATCCCGGCCTTGGGCTTCCTCACGGACAGACTGAACCTCCTGATTCACCTTTGCCACTTGTTGCGTGACCAAGGAAACGGCATGCTGCGTTTGATCAATGTGTCCTTGCACCTCTAACAGATCATCCTCTTTTAACGTGGTGACTTGATCCTTGAGGTCCGCGCGAGCCTGAGACAATGCCTGAATTTCTCTCCGCTGTTGCGTGATGATGGTGTTCGCTTTTTCCAAGGATTGATTGGCTCCAGCAACCGCCTCTTGCAACTGCGTTTTACTGACATCCAATTTTGAAATTTTTGCATCAAGATCACGCTTGATCCGTGCCACATCCGCCTGCTGGGCCATACATCCCGCAAGGAACAGGCAAAGAATACCCGCAAGAGCCAAGCATGTTGCACGACATATTATTTTGCTTGTCATCCTCTCCTCTTTTGTCGAAGCAAGCATTTCCACTGAGCCTTATCTTTGACCCCTCGACACCGATGCCACCTTGATGCCAAGCACTAAATGTGCTCTCCGATTCTTGTGATAACACCCTTCTGTGGACTCCATACAAACCGGATTATCTTTTCCATAGGACATCACCGTCAGTTGCGAGGGCGACACACCTAAATTCAGTAAATACGTGTGGGTTTTGGTGGCTCGTTTTTCTCCAAGCACATAATTATAGGCGCTGGTTCCACGTTCATCACAATGGCCCTCGATGGTGACGTTTACCTCAGGATGCCGTTTCAGCCAATCCGCATTGTGGATAAGGGTTTGTTTGGCTTGATTCGTTAATCGCCAGGAATCAAATCCAAAATATACATCGTGTATGCCTACTTGAGTGGAAACTAATTCCGCTTGTTGACGTTGGTCCCAAAATCTCTGAGCAGAATCACCTGGGACATTTTTTCGGAAAACAGGATCATCCTCACTCAACGGCTCCTCGGAAAGACCCTTGAGGGTGTCCTGATCACCTGGCTGACCAAACGCCTCTCCCATATCTCCTTGAGCAGCCCCACCCTCATCCGGACTAAGAGGAAAGGCTCCTTTCATCTGCGATGCGATCGCGGATGTCGAATTCGTTTTATTGGAGACAGCGTGGGCAAGGTTCAAAGGAACCCCGTTTACTGCCTGCCCAGGAACGTCCCCTTCGTCCAGATAGCTTGTCGACCGTATGACCCGATGCCCACACCCCATTCCCCACAATACAACACTTCCAATGAGAATGGTCATTCCCATCCGCCGGCCCCAAGCCTTTTGGGAAATCATACGTATACCCCTCCTCTCAAGATCTGCTTGATGAATGTATTCAAAATTGTTTAAGAGCTTCATCGCTTATCGTTAAGCAAAAACGAAGCCAAATGTTCGTCATGAATCAAAACGCTCATTTGAAGCGCATTCACATTGATAATAAGGCTTCCTTAGACCCTTTCAACCAAGACTTTGGCGCTAACCCCGCAGAGTCCGGCATCGAAAAAATGTTCGACTTTGAAGTTCACGCAGCATTTTTTCAACATTCGTGGTATTTCTCCAACAAAAAGTCTCACAAGGGATCGGAAATCTTTATGTGCCTCGCCCAGCAAAGATTGGCTGGCGATACTCATCCTTCCAGCATGTCATTTCGACCAGCCTGTCTGCGCCTGCCTGTGCGTTGCACGCAGACAGGTGCTCGCACAGGCAGGCGGGAGAAATCCTTGTTTCGACCGAAGGAGAAATCTTGTTTTGGCCACACTCAAGGAAGTGATCAGTGCTCAGGAATCGGGAATCCTTATCTATGACCGACCGGTTCATTCTTTCATTGGTTCACAACGAAACATATAAATATAGACTCCCGACCCCTTTTTATGGCCAGATTCAAAAGAGGGGTTGATACCGTTTGGAATACATGCCGGTTTCTTCCTCTCCAAACCCTAAAGAAGCGGCCTCTGGCCGGGCATGGTTGTAAAGATCAATGGTGTACTGTCCCCGGACCTGCTCCATGGCATCTTCATAGGTCATGGAAGTGGGATAAAACTCACCGGGAGCATGAGCGCCACGCCCCAGAGCTTGAGCAGCCTCTGCCACCCCATAGTGAGGATCGGAGAAAACATACAGATTGGCAATGGCAAAATCACCGTTTTCATCGCCTGGTGTTGTGGGCGGGAGGATGCTTGCCAATGTACCATCTTGTCTCTGTTGCCTCAGATACTGTAGCAGGGCAATGACCTGACTATCCGTTGTCTCAGCCGGAACGAGGAGGCAAAGGGCATTCATGTCTGAAACGGTCGCACTGATTGTAAAGATTGGGATCTGTTCACTTGAAATGTTTGCCATTTTTGATGGTTGAAGCTTCTGTGGGGAATTTTCAGGACGGGAAGGTAGATCCCTCGATTTTGGAATAATTAATGTGACAAACAACCACAGTCCAACGATCACACCTAAGATGACAAGAATTGGGTTGGCGCCAATCCGTTTTTCTTCCTGCTGGGGCTCTGAAGGGGGATGAGGCATCTTTACGTTGGTTCCGTCTCGCTCTGAGGATCATTCCTGATCATGACACTTGGCGTCCTCCCACCACGCATCAAGTTGCGAAGCCGAAGCGTGTTCCATTTCCAACCCATTGGCAAGAGCACACGATTGCACATAGGAAACCCTGCGGATAAATTTGTCGGTGCTTTTCCGAAGCGCTTCCTCAGGATTAACCCTCAAAAAACGGGCCACATTCACCAAGGAAAAGAACAAGTCCCCGACTTCTTCTTCGATAGCCTCGGTCATATCGGATGCATGGTCCGTAAGGGAGTCACGTGAATGGCTGGATGAAGACGTTTCAAAAGCCTGTGAAACGGCCAGACATAATTCATCGCATTCTTCCTTGAGTTTTTCCTGAACCGGGGCATGATGGGTCCAATCGAAACCATGACGGGAAGCCCGGCGTTGAATTTGGTACGCTCGGAGTAAGGCCGGCGCGGTACGAGGAACACTTTCAAAGAGAGTATCATCAGTTTCAGTGGATGGCCGTTCTTGTCGCTTAATCGTTTCCCATTGATGAAGCACTTGTTGCGCCGTCAGATTTTGGGAAGAGGGTTCTTCAGATTTGTTGAACACATGAGGATGACGACGCACCAGTTTTTGGGCCAAGGATTGGCTGATGTGCTCAAAGGTAAAATCAGACCGTTCAGATGCGATTTGCGCATGGAAAAGAATTTGAAGAAGCACATCTCCCAATTCTTCCTTCAGAGCCTCCGGTTCTCTTTTGTCTATGGCATCCAGGACCTCGTACGTTTCTTCGAGTAAATAGGGTTTCAGAGATTCGTGCGTTTGCTGCCTATCCCAGGGGCACCCTTCGGGCGATCGGAGTTTCGCCATAAGGGCGACGAGGTCGGAAAGCTCTGTTGATGACAATGGATGTCCCTTCCTGCAAATGCGTCAAGGATCACTGAGGTTTCAATGATCCTCTATTCCCCTGCTTGATGATGGAAGTGTATTATACCCCAATTCGCTTGGAGCGCAATCGATGATTCCTTGCGAGAGCGTTGGAGTTAATGGTACCGTTTCTTTAAGGTCAAGAAGGAGGATCGTGCGTATGAATGAGGAAGAAAAAGGCTTTGTGATTCGGGATAAGCGTGGCCGGTCTGAATCTGAAGAAAACCCGTCTACCGAATCGACTCCCCATGATAAACCCGAATCAACTGAGCAACCTACGCCAATGGGCAACGCTGAATCAAAGCCTGGTTCGGAGCAACCTCATCCTCCTGTCACCTTTTCCTCCTTTGTCTTTTCTCTGAGTACGTCAGCCCTCATGCTCATGGGTGAACAACTTGATCCTCAACAACCTTCTCCTGCCACGAATCTCCCTCAGGCGAAGGAAATCATCGATATTCTTTCCATGCTTGATGTTAAAACCAAAGGCAATTTATCATCCGATGAACAATCCGTGTTGGCTGATATGTTATATACGCTTCGGATGAAGTACGTCGGGCTCACATCCGGTCAGCCCAATCCGTCATCTTCATAAAAATCAGCGGTTGACCCCATTGGCGTGGTTCAACAACAGATTGTCGTTCATCCTCATCCCCGAATGGGCTGGGGGTGTCTTTTGTCATGAAGATGGTTGCCTGAAGAAAGCCGCCAGGAAGGAGGTAACCTTCTCCACCACACAAGGCAGTTCAGGTATTCGTCCGCCATGCACATTCTTTCTCAAAGCAGAACTTCCCCTTCTAAATTTCCCCGCCACGTCACAAAGAAACAGATCACAGCGGACACCCATCAGGTAGGGAAAGAAGGGAGAACAAAGACAAAGGCCTCTCACTTCACACCGGTCTGGATTGTCCTGACCTTCCTGATCCCTTGTCTCGGATTGACCGTCTATTATGCCAAGTATGGCGTCACCGGGTCATGGGAGATCGGGTCCATTCTTCCAAGCCCCAGTTATGCATTGGTCCTCTTTTTGGTCTATCTGGATAGCGTGGGATTGGTTGCCCTCACCCTCCTGCTTTCCAGAAATCTGCTTCGGGCTTATTTTGAAAAACGTCATCGCCTTCTCGGCTCCGGGTTCAGAACCAAACTGATTGCGGCGTTTATCGGCTTTTCCTTGATTCCAACCGTCATGCTGGCGACGGTGGCCAGTGGAGTGATCAGTAAAATGATGGAGAGCTGGTTTAACGATCAAATGATGCAAGTGCTGAACAATTCTGCCGATATCGTCGAGTTACACAAGGAAAACCGGATGGCATTAGCGTCCAACAGCGCCCAAGCGATCGCGGAAGAAATCTTTCGTGAAGATAATCTGAAACCAGAACGCCGCGAATTGCTCCGATCCATCCTGGCAAGAAAGCGCCAGGAGTTCGATCTTGCCGGGGTCGAAGTATTTTCATCGAAAATGGAGACATTGGCTCGGATGATTCAACCCGACTTGTCGGGGATGATGCTCAAACTTCCCATCCAACAGTTTGTGCTTCAGACCATCGATGCCCAAAAGCCGCTGACGTTTCACCAAGCGGTTCCATCCGGCAAAAAGTTTTTATCCGGGGGACAACTCATACGGGCAACCGCGCCCATCGCTGCCAATACTCCATCGATCACGTTCGCCGGCGTGGTGGTGGTCTCCACCTTTGTTCCAGAAATGATCCTTGGCAAAATGGAAAGTATCACCCACCAGAATCAGGAATATGGTCAAATCAAAGCCTTGAAAGACCCTATTATGGCAGGGGCCTACCTTTTTGTAGCCGCAGTGACCGTCTTGATCCTTTTTGGTGCGACCTGGTTTGGTTTTTATGTGGCAAAAGGGATTACGGTTCCGATTCAGCGACTGGCAGAGGGAACGGAGGCCGTGGCCAAAGGGAATCTGGACGTCAATATTACCGTGAAAGCCGCGGATGAAATCGGCACGCTTGTGGATTCATTTAATCGCATGACCGGTGATTTGCGTCAGGGTAAATGGCAGTTGGAAGAAGCCAATCAATCTCTCCGTCAATCGAATCTGGAACTTGATCGCCGGCGAGCCTATACCCAAGCCGTTGTTGACACGATTGCCTCGGGGTGCTTTCCATCGATAAGGATGGGACCATTTCGACCTTTAATCCATCCGCCGAACGGATTATAGGGGTCAGCGGGGAACAATTTCGTGGTCGCCCCGTTACGGAGGCGTTGAAGGAGTTTGGATTGACCTTGTTTCAAGAAGCGTACGATCGTATCCTAGCCGATGGACAAGAGAGCTTGTCGCTTGAAGGACAAATGGAGGGTCAGGGAAAATTACTCACGATCGGACTGAACCTTTCCCGCATGCGGAATGAAACCGGAAAAGACTTGGGGTTTGTGTTGGTCTTCGAAGACCGAACCGAGTTGCTGAAGGCTCAAAAGGTGGCTGCGTGGCAGGAAGTGGCCCAACGCATTGCTCATGAAATCAAGAATCCGCTGACTCCCATTAAATTGTCCGCGCAACGATTGCGGAAAAAATTCTTTGAAGGGTCTGTTGGATTGGAAAACATTCTTGATCAGGCCACGAAGGTGATTGTCAGCGAGGTTGATAGCCTCAAAGCGATGGTGGATGAATTCTCCAAATTTGCCAGGATGCCCACTCCTCAGATGAAAAGCGGATCACTCCATGCTATTATCGAACAGGTTGTATCGCTCTATACGGGAGCTCACCGGGATTTGAAGTTTCTTGTTTCGTTCGATGAGACGATGCCGTCCATCACCTGTGATCATGAGCAGTTAAAACGGGTTTTTGTAAATCTGTTTGACAATGCAGGCCAAGCCATGAATTATGCCGGCCGTGTCTGGGTGACGACCGAATGTGATCGAACACGCCGGCATGCGATCATTCGGGTCGGAGATGAAGGACCAGGCATTCGCCGTGAGGATCAGGATAAATTATTTCTTCCCTATTTTTCAAAAAAACGTTCAGGCACCGGTCTGGGATTGGCGATTGTGCATCGGGTGATTACCGACCATAATGGATCCATTCGTGTTGAACCGCGTCATCCGCATGGAACACTTTTTACGTTTGAATTGCCCATGTAGGGATCAACAAAAGGAGCAATTTGGTGGTGGAAACGGTCTGTATCGTTGATGATGAACCGGAAATTTTGAGTGCGTTACACGGTATTCTTGAAGATGAAGGATACCCAGTGGTCATGGCTCAAAGCGGCCATGAGGCTCTGAAGGTAGTTCGAAGTGAATTGCCCGACCTGATTCTTCTCGATATTTGGATGCCGGACCTTGATGGATTGGAGACATTGACGCGAATCAGACAGCAATTCCCAAACATCTTTGTCATTATGATGTCCGGGCATGGGTCCATAGAAACAGCGGTCAGGGCTACCAAGCTCGGTGCCTATGATTATCTGGAAAAACCGCTGGATTTAGAAAAAGTCATTATTCTGGTCAGAAATGCGCTTCATCAACGAAAGCTGGAAGAGGAGAATCAGACTCTTCGGATTCAAGTCGAACGGCGATTTGAATTGGTTGGTTCCTCGCCGCCCATGAAGCGGCTGAATGAACTGATCGCCATGGCGGCCCCGACCAATAGTTGGGTGCTGCTCTCTGGCGCGAACGGAACAGGCAAAGAACTGGTAGCACGGGCGATTCATCTTCACAGCGCCCGCAAACACCGGCCTTTTGTCGAAGTGAATTGCGCCGCCATTCCGGAAACGCTTATTGAAAGTGAGTTATTCGGGCATGAACGTGGCGCGTTTAGCGGAGCCAATGCTCTCAAGCGCGGAAAGTTCGAAATGGCTGATAGTGGTACCTTATTTTTGGATGAAGTCGGTGATATGAGCTTAGCCACCCAAGCCAAAGTGTTGCGTGCGCTCCAGGAACAACAATTTACGCGATTGGGAGGAACCAAACTCGTAAACGTGCAAGTGAGAGTGATTGCCGCTTCCAACAAGGATATTCCGGAAGAAATTGAAAAAGGAAATTTCAGAGAAGATTTGTATTACCGGCTAAATGTTCTTCCCATTGCCGTTCCGACACTCTGGGAACGCCGGGATGATATTCCGGAATTAGCTCAGCATTTTCTTCGTCTTCACGCCGAGGAGCAGGGTATCAAAAACAAAGTATTGACGGATCAGGCCGTGGAAGTGCTCAGGCAACATCATTGGCCCGGCAATATTCGGGAACTGAGAAATTTATTGGAACGATTACTGATTATGGTCCCTCGTCCGGTCATTGACGGATCGGATGTAGAGATGTTCCTTCAGGTGCGCAAGGTCGGAACACATTTTACCTCGTCGGCTGGGAAGGGATACCAAACCTTGCGGGAAGCTCGAAATGCTTTTGAACGAGTCTTTATTACCACCAAGCTTCGAGATAATGGGTGGAATGTCTCCAAAACGGCCGATACCTTACAAATTGAACGAAGCCACTTGCATCGCAAAATCAAGCTGTTGAACATCGAATTCCGCTCAGATCATGCATCCAATTGATGATGAAGAACACTTCCATTCTTGACCCTCTCGCCCCTCAATCATCTCCTTGTCAGGTCACCATTGATAAACTGGTATCGGGCGGTACCGGTTTAGCTCGGCATGACGCACAAGTCGTGATGGTCAAAGGAGGACTACCAGGTGAGACCGTGCTCATTCATAAAGGGGAAAAACACCGGGGCGTTCTGTATGCAGAATTGCTAGAGGTTCTGGTCCCTTCCAAAGAGCGGAGCATTCCTCCTTGTCCACTCTTCAATCAATGTGGTGGCTGCCAGCTTCAACATATGAATGAAACGCACCAACTTCTTCAGAAGGAAACAATTCTTCGTGAGACGCTGGCCAGGGTCGGAAAATTTTCTAAGCTGTCTATCCACCCCATTATTCCTTCTCTTTCAGCCCTAGGCTATCGGAACTCTGCCAGATTCACCGTTTTTCAACGGCACAACACGTTTCACGTTGGTTTGTTCAAAGAGGGAACCAGAAAAGCGATTCTCGTCGATAATTGCTTACTGATCCAAGAGCCTCTCCACCAGGTGATACGGGAAGTCGCCGACCGTCTTCAGACTCAAACATCGTTGCCGGTCTTTCTTCAGAGTGTTGAGGCTCGATGGTCATCATTCTCCAAAGAAGCCCTGCTTATTTTTCGAGGGATCTATCAACGACGAGATCAGGCAAACAGGCTTCTCGAAGTCCTTGGGGATATCCCTCATGTTGTTGGACGGATCGTCGAATTGGCACCCTCCATACGAAAAGGCTCACCCAAGGCTTCACGCTGCCTTGATGGGAAGGAGTCTCTCATGGAGCGCTTTGGTGAGTTGACCTTTCGTATTGGCGCCCGCTCCTTTATGCAATCCAACTGGCCGGTCTACAACGCCATTGGCCGACGAATGTCAGACTGGCTGGGGGCCCTTTCGGGACAACGCGTGTTGGAACTCTATGCGGGCATGGGCGCCATAGGAGTCAGCATGGCTCGGGAAGGCGCGCGTTCAACCTTGGTTGAAGCCAATCCATATGCACTGGCTGATGCAAGACAGTCTGCTTCGCTGAACCATGTCGGTCGCTGTCGATTTCGGGCAGCCTCCGTTGAGGAATTTTTACCATCTGTTCACCGGGACGAATATGATATCGTGATTGTCGATCCACCAAGGACCGGCTTGACGTCCACGGTCATTACGGAATTCGTTCGGGTTCGGATCCCTCGTCTCCTGTATTTGTCCTGCGATGTCCCAACATTAGCGCGGGATCTCTCCAGACTCGTCTCGAATGGATATCGCATTGCCCAGATTCAACCTTTTGACATGTTTCCACAAACTTCTCACATTGAAACGCTGGTCGAGTTGGCTCTTGAGTAACCATTATCTTTTGTAACGGAATTTTTTATGGCAACGTACCGTGAAGCAGGCGTGAATATAGAGGCAGGGGAGGACTTTGTTCGTCGAATTCTTCCCCTCACGAAGACAACCTTTCGAAGGGAAGTGATCAGTGAGTTAGGAGGGTTTGGAGGACTGTTTCAATTTCCCTCGAATCAATATCGAGAGCCGGTGCTTGTATCCGGGACGGACGGAGTGGGAACCAAGTTAAAAGTGGCCGTCCTCATGAACCGGCACGACACCATCGGGATTGATCTTGTGGCCATGTGTGTGAATGATCTTATTGTAACAGGCGCGGAACCGTTGTTCTTTCTAGATTATTTTTCAACTGGGCGGCTGGACATCGCACAGGCGGAAGAGGTCGTTGCCGGTATTGCTCAGGGCTGCCGGGAGGCCGGATGCGCCTTAATTGGCGGAGAAACGGCTGAAATGCCTGACTGTTACCCTGCGGGAGAATACGACCTTGCCGGTTTTGCCGTCGGGGTCGTAGAAAAAGCAAACCTGGTCGATGGGAAACGGATAACGGATGGAGATGTGTTAATTGGATTGCCATCGACCGGTTTGCATAGTAACGGATTCACGTTGGCCCGGCATGTGCTGTTGGATCAAGGACCTTGGTCTATGGAGGATCAGTTGCCGGAGCTGACAGCTTCGTTGGGTTCCACGTTACTTCAACCAACGAGAATTTATGTCCGTCTTGTGCAAGCCATAGTAAGAGACTGCGCTATTCATGGAATAGCCCATATTACCGGTGGGGGAATCATTGGCAATCTTCCAAGAATTCTTCCTCCAGGCTGTCAGGCCCGGGTGCAAAAGAGAAGTTGGCCCGTTCCGCCCATTTTCCACATTATTCAACGAGTTGGATCCGTGGCAGAAGACGAAATGGCTCGAGTGTTTAACATGGGCATCGGCCTGATTCTTGTGGTTCCTCCGACAGAAGTGGAGCGTGTATTGACACACGTGAAGGACCAGCAGGAACAAGGGTTCGTGATTGGGGACATTGGTGAACGGAAAAACGGGCAGCCTGCCTTGCAATATGTGGAAGGATCAGGGATATGAAGCTTCTCCGTTTAGGTGTGTTGTTGTCGGGACGTGGTTCTAACTTCCAGGCCATTCAAGACGCCATCCAACAAGGGCGGCTCGACGCATCCATTTCCGTGGTGCTGAGCAATAAAAAAGATGCACCCGGTCTAGCGCGAGCAAAAGCCCAATGCTTGACGGGAATTTTTATCGATCCCAAAGGTTATATAACGCACCCCCATCCTCGTGAGGCCTTTGATCAAGCCATCGTTCAGATACTCACGGCTCATGATGTCGACTTGGTGATCCTGGCTGGATATATGAGAATCGTCACGCCCGTTCTCATTCAGGCCTATCAGGGGCGAATCATGAATATTCACCCATCCTTACTTCCATCGTTTCCCGGTTTGAATGCGCAGCAACAAGCGTTGGATTGGGGGGTCAAGATAAGTGGGTGTACCGTGCATTTTGTCACGAAAGGGGTGGATGAAGGGCCGATTATTCTTCAATCGGCCGTGCCGGTACAAGAAGGGGATTCCGCTGAAACTCTGTCGGCCCGCATCTTGGAACAGGAACATCAAATGTATCCGAAAGCGATTCAATTGTATGCCAAGGGGCGGTTGCAAGTACAAGGAAGGCAGGTCCAGATTCTTCAAACTCCATTAAAGGTGGGATGGTAGGGACAAGAGCCTGACGATTCAGAGGACAATGGAAAAGATAGCCACATGAACACATAGCATGTCCTTTTGCTTTTGTGTATAATTTCTTCCTGGTCAGATCGTTTTAGGTTGCCAAAGTGAATCAGTCAAATTGTGGGGGGCTAGCTCAGTTGGGAGAGCACGACGTTCGCAACGTCGGGGTCAGGGGTTCAAGTCCCCTGCCCTCCACCAATCACAATAAGGGGTCGGGAGTCTTTTTAAATTCAACGCTGCCCTTGCGACTGTTTATCAAGATTATCTTAGCAAAAATTTGAACCAAATAAAAAACCCCGACCGCTTATTATTGCGTGGTTATTGGATTGACCTAGGCACTCCATTGCACCACTGTATCAACAAACGGTTTGAGTCCCCATGAGAAAGCAGCGGTTAGGCGGGGAAGTTCTCGGATGATTGCCCTTTCATGTTCGCGGATGAATGTAATTTGCGCGCGATTACTTGGCTGGTCAGTGCCGTAGAGTTGGCGTTTGAGATGAAGCTTGCGTTGGTGCATCGCTGAATCCGGTTTACTTTGGCAAGATTGCTGCCACCATGCTTCGTTAATTTCCGGCATTTCTATGTTGAGAAGCCAAGCTTCAATGGCTGGAATAGCCAAGCAGACGGCTATGCGCAAGGGTGAAGAAAAATTCCGTGGGCGGAGATGGCGCTGGGTTTCGCAAATCTGGACGTCGATGTCGCACATTCGACAGTTCGGGTGGGATTGATCATGCGGTGGCGGATAAAGGGGCGAAAGATCGGCGTCGGCCAAAATGGCGCAGGCATTCACATCTGTTAGATAATGGAGATGTTTCAAGAAAGTTGGGATGAGATTACGAATCCCAGGCCACCCTCGAACTCGAAGCCGAGAATCGTGAAGTTGGGTCTCTGTGCCAAGGCAGGCTTGAAGGATAATCCGAAGCAGCTCATCGTCGGCCTCGGATTCCGTGACCAATGCAACCTTCATGAAGACTGATGAACCGGCACACCCCCAAAGATGCCACTATACCAGGCTTCGCCCAGAGGAGCATTGCCAAGGATCTCATGAATGTCGGGTCGATCGGACAGCCGTTCGAAGAAAGCTCCTTCTTCTGTCTTTTGAGCGAGGACAATGTCTTCCGGATGATCGCGGAACAAATCAAGAAAATACGGGGAGTGGGTCGTGACGATCACTTGAACTGGGGGACGATCCTCGTCAATGCTTTAAGGATGACTGAGACGATACAATGCATCTCGTATCTCTACCAGCAACCGGGGATGAATGCCACGGTCGGGTTCTTCAAGGCAGAGCAACGAGGGCTGTTCCGGTACATACGCCAAGGTCAAAATGACTAAGGCTAATAAGGTACCTTGAGAAAGATCAATAGCTGGGATCGCATGATGACCGTGCCTCGTGCGCAACAAGAAAGCACGTTGACCCCCAGATGGTGTGTCAAAGAGAATGCGGTCAAATTCAGGAAACCAGCGTCCCAATTCTTCGTTCAACTACTCAAACCTCTCAGGTTGCTCATCCCGGATGCGATCAAGCACGCCGGCAAGGTTTTGCCCTGTTTGAGCTAGTTCTAAACGTGCCTGGAGTAGGACCGGCTTTGGGATCGCTCGTGCATCAAGGGAATAAATTTTAAAATTCACGTCTCGATAAGGGGCGGAAGCTTGGGGGGACTGCCGAGTCAATTTGAGCCAGGAGATGGTCTGATCAGGGGGAGCAAAATGCAATGTCACTTGGACTTCGGCTTCGGAAGGAGATCCAACTGTGACAATCTGTCCCCATGAAGAGTTGTATCTTTGATAGGCATATACCTGCAAGGCCTGAAACACGGTGTTCTTCCCGCTACCGTTGGCGCCAATCAGCACAGTGCAGCGGCTCAACGGCAAGGTCGCCTCGCGCAGGACCTTTAAGTTCTTGAATTGAATGGATTCAATCATCGATTCGTCATTTTTTTTCAGACAGACTTGATACATGGCTTGAGTCAACAAAATCCAATGCAATCGGGAACTTTAGTCTGCCTTATTCCAGCTACCTCGTCAATAGCCTTTTAAAGAGAATCAAAGAGTCGGATTTTTTGAATTCGGGAAAATATTAAGGGATGGGGAATCTTTATTCCATTCAACTTTGGCCTTGATACTATCTATCATACTCATCTCAGAACCCATCTCAGGAAAAATTTTTGTAATAAAGGGGCGGGAGCCTTTATGCCATTCAAATATGCCTACCCTTCTATTTCTCACCCTTGTTTCATCAAAATTTTGAATCCAGTAAAGACTCCCGTCCCTTATTTGTCGGTAAAGGGGAAGTCATGCCCCCTGTTGACCTGGTTTTAAAATGTATGTAAATATTGACTAAGTTAGTTAACATTAGGATCATTTCAATGCGGTTATCCAAGAAAAGTGAGTATGGATTGCGGGCGCTCATTGAGCTAACGGATAACTATGGCACAGCAGTTCTTCGACGGTCTGAACTGGCTGAAAACCAACGAATCCCTATTGGCTTCTTGGAAGGCATTCTTTTAACGCTCAAGCATGCTGGCATTGTATCCAGCCGTCGCGGGGTTGATGGCGGATTTCAACTCAGGCAGGCGCCGGAAACAATCAGCTTAGGGCACGTCATTCGTTTACTTGATGGGCCCCTCGCGCCTATTGGATGTGTCAGTCACACGGCTTTTCAGAAGTGTGAGGATTGTCCATACGTTGAGAAACCTGTCTGTCCTATTCAACATGTAATGGGCGATGTCAGGAATGCGATTGCGGGAATTCTGGACCACTATTCATTGGCTGATTTTACTCGCACGATCCGATCTTCTCGCCCCGGAAAGAAAAAGACACCAAGAAAAGAGATCCGAAGGGCGCTGTTTGGAAAAAACAAAAAGCTGCCGACAGGAGGGTGAACATGGACTCCCATTTGCGTAGTGTCGTGAAGGGAATGAGTTGGCGGGTGGTGGCCACCGTAGTGACGGTCACCGTGGTGTATCTGTATTCTGGAAAATTGGAGGTGGCAGCACTGGCGGGTTCGACCGATGCCCTCACCAAAATTTGGTTGTTTTGGGGGCACGAGCGGCTTTGGCAAAAAATTCATTGGGGACGGGTGGTCCCTCCAACCACCTCTCCTTAACAGAGATTCCAGCTTACCCATCCACGTCTTGATTCTGTACCTCCAGAATAACCGGGCAATGATCGGATAATCGGCGATAGGCCAAAGGCCATTGTCCTTGAAAACGCCGGCATCCCAGAACGGCGCAATAGCCGGTCACTCGAGCTGTTCGTTCCCTAGCCTCAGCCATGTCTTTGGTGACCAACACATGGTCGAGCCAACCTCCCCTTCCTCGAAAATACTGTGTACATTGTGGGGTGATGGGGAGGTCTTGAAACCCTGGTGGTTCTTTGCCGACTAACCGGCGTACCGCCTTCAGCTCGTACAATTGTGTCCGCCGATCTCCAGCCCCCATGGTGTTGAAATCTCCAAGAATGGCCACATCCTGATCTTGCTTCAAGAGTGGGGCGATGGTTTGGTCAAGGCGATTCAACGCACGATGTCGTTGCTCGACAGCGGCGACCGTTGGACCGGATTTTAAATGCAGTGCGATAAGATGGAAATCCACCCCGTTCTTTTTTCGTGATTGCACCCAGGCATAATGACCGGGCCGAAGCCCGCCGCCGCACGGTGATTGGCGAGAGGTTGCTTTTGCGTTGAATTGCCAAAGGCTGTCAAAATGAGAGAGGGTCACATGGCCGGCATTCCACAAAAACCCAATATGATGATCATCGGAGCGGCCACATCGCTGGGGAGACCAATGCCAGGTGTCATCTGTGCGCTGGTGGAGTTGGTCAATCACTGTCTTCCAGGCCTTTCTGGCATTTGCTGTGGCGAGGCTTTCTTGTACGGCAAGAATATCCGGTTGCATCCATAGAATCACACAGGCCAGCCAGAGAAGATCAGTGGGTTCGCTCATTTCATTGTGTTGATTCTCAGGTTGGCCTTGAGGAAACCAGCGGAGATTCCATGTGGCGATACGAAGGGTGGAAGAAGAAGCCGGAGCCATCCGTCCCCCATTTTGAACGACCTGTTCACACTGGTTTCGTGAGGTCCAGATACGACGTTCTTCCTCTGCTGTATCCATCAATGGTTGTGAAGGATGTGATAGTCGGGATGTCGGGTGGACGTATCGAGGGACAACCCATCCGACGTCCCCGGAATCCAACAACACAGAGAGCCATTCCCCGTTTTTGACAATTTGTTGAATCGTTCCAACCGAACCGGTTGGGATATGTTTCCAAAAACTTGGTGTCGGCCGTCTGTGTACGGGCACTCCTACAGGTTTCATGGCTTGTAACACCACCGTTTGCCCCACATGAAAGTTCTCTGCCCAACTGAACGTCATCGATCCTACGATGATAGCCGAGCAAAACAATGTTTGAAAGATGGCTGGCCACAGAGACATTTTCGTTATGATCTTTATTGGAAGCAGATGGTTATGGCATGCTTCCAGGTGAAGCAGGCGCCGCGTTCCTTGCAAATGTGGTATCGGTAGCCTTTTGATTCGGCTGGCTCTTGATGATGGCATGAACGAGAGTTCATCAATTGGGAGAATGGATCCTATGGTCGCACGAATATTAATGACTGGCGCCCTGATGGCCTTCCTCGCGGTTGCCGGCGGAGCGTTTGGAGCTCATATCCTCCGTCCAATCCTGTCATCAGACATGTTCAGCGTGTTTGAAACAGGTATACGGTATCACATGTATCATGCGTTTGCCATGTTGATGGCTGGATGGGCCTTCTGTACCTTTCACCTATCCGTCTTTCGACATGCCGCGTGGTTTTTTCTGATAGGGATTTTTCTCTTTTCAGGAAGTTTGTATGTCCTTGCCTGTTCAGAAATTCATTGGGTTGGCGTTCTAACGCCATTAGGCGGCATCTGTTTTTTGATCGGGTGGGGCTTGTTAGCCCGTGGCTTTTCAAAAACAGCCAAGTAAAAGAACCGGGCAGTGCCCGCAGATTGGCAGCGTGGCCCACAGATACGACGCCTCCAACGGCGCCGAAAATACCGCCCCTGCCAGACATGGCCCTTCGGGCTTCGCTGTCGATTCAACCGTTGCGCATCACGCAGTAGGTAAGAGCTTCAGAACCCGTTGAAGACCGTCCTCGGTGGTGGGCACAACCACCAGATGAAGGTGAGTGCTCATCAGACAATAGGCCAGAATGTCCACACCCTGCTGCTACCAAGAGTCCTCCACCCACGCTAGGGAGGGTTCCCGATCATCGTTGGTCAAAAAGACATCTTCCCGGCGATGCCGCGTTGAGTGAGATGATGTAGCACCTTGTCAAAGACGGTTCGAGCGAGGCAAGGCAGATGAGAAATCTATCCCAGTTGCCAGAAAAAGGGTAGCATCCCCTTTTTCTTTCAAACCAGCGCCCCCGGACGATCGGACCTCAGAGAAGGAAATGAAGATGCAGAGACGGACCGTGACGGGTATCCGCGCCTGAAGGTTAAGGAAATTTCAGAAAGAGCGCGAGAATGGCAAGAAACAGGGTGGCCCATGCACCGAACAGCCACCGGAGGAGCTCGGCTTTGGTGGATTCAATTTTCACGGACAATTCAGTTCTGACTTTCTCAATATCCGCTTTCAACTCGGCTTTAACTTTTTCAATATCCGCTTTCAACTCGGCTTTGATCTTTTCCAGGTCCGTCTTGCTCGCCACTTGCTCCAGGAGCCCCCCTTCAAGGGTCTCGATAAACTCCTGGCTTTTTTGATCATCCAAGCCAATCTGTTTCAAAAGTGGATAGAGTCGTGTGAGCGTGACCATACCTGACAGTATAGGAAGGATCGACCATCAGAGCAAGGTCAACTGAAGAGAAGAACAGGGAAGGAGAGAGGACAACCAGATCATACAGAATGCATGGCTCTTCTCAGATATGTATCATGCGTTTGCCATGTTGATGGCTGGATGGGCGTTCTGTACCTTTCATCTTTCCGTCTTTCGACATGCCGCGTGGTTTTTTCTGATAGGGATTTTTCTCTTTTCGGGAAGTTTGTATGTCCTTGCCTATTCAGGAATTCATTGGGTTGGCGTTCTAACGCCATTGGGCGGCATCTGTTTTTTGATCGGGTGGGGCTTGTTAGCCCGCGGCTTTTCAAAAACAGCCAAGTAAAGTGAAAAGCACCATGCCATTTGCCGATGAGAGGAAGGAGAAGCATTCCTTGGCGCCATCGCTTGCCGTTTTGGGAACCGGGTCGGATGTTGGAAAAAGTTTACTGGTTGCCGGACTCTGCCGGCTGTTGCTTCGGACTGGCATTCGTGTGGCCCCATTCAAAGCACAAAATATGTCATTGAATTCCTTTGTGACACGGGAAGGGGGTGAGATAGGCCGGGCTCAGGCGCTCCAAGCGCAGGCCTGCGGGCTGTCACCTCATGTTGATATGAATCCCATCCTATTGAAGCCGGAAATGGACTCTCGTTCACAGGTGATCGTCCAGGGAAAAGTCTGGGGAAGCCGGTCTGCATCGGACTATTTCACACAGACACCCGATCTTTTTGAATATGTCAAAGCCAGTTATCAACGACTGGCTGGGCAATATGAAGCCATTATCATTGAAGGAGCTGGAAGCGCGGCTGAATTAAATTTACGTGACAGGGATATTGTTAACTGGCCTGTGGTAGAGATGGCAAAAGCCTCAGTGGTCTTAGTGTCCGATATCGACCGAGGAGGGGTGTTCGCCCAGGTTCTTGGTACGCTGGATCTGTTGGCCCCAGAAGAACGACAACGTGTCATCGGGATTGTCATCAATAAGTTTCGGGGTGATGCTAAATTATTTGAGGAGGGGGTGCGGATTATCGAACGGCGGGCTCGTATTCCTGTCCTTGGCGTCCTGCCCTACCTTCGCCATCTTGAGTTAGATCAAGAGGACAGCCTCGATTGTAATGGGCGCCGAACGAGTCCTTTTTCTTCTCAAACGGTCAATGTCGCGGTGATCCTTCTCCCGCATATGAGCAATTTCACAGATTTCAATTCACTTGAGGCTGAATCCGATGTTGCCTTGAGATATATCTCAACTCCCCAAGAGCTTCAGGGAGCCGATGTCGTCATCCTCCCAGGAAGCAAAACCACCTTGGCTGATTTGGACTATCTCAAGAAGAAAGGATTTCAGAGAGCCCTGGCGCAACATGTGGATAATGGCGGTGAGGTGGTGGGTATTTGCGGTGGGTTTCAAATGCTGAGCCGTGAAATATCAGATCCGGAAGGAGTTGAAACAGGCGGCTCTTCAAAAGGGTTCGGGCTATTAGAGGTGACAACGGAGTTACGAACCCACAAAACAACTCTCCAAGTTAAAGCCTCTCCTTTGCATATGGGTCAAGATCATGGTTACATGGTGGAAGGGTATGAAATTCATATAGGCATAACAAAACGGCAATCAGCAAAACCGTGTTTTCGAATTATTTCTTCTCACGGTCACGCCCCTGTCCCCATATCCTCAGGCTATAAGAGGGAAGGGGAAGAGGAGGTGTCTTTGGATGGGGGAATAAGTAACAATACACTCGTGTGGGGAACATATATTCACGGGGTATTTGATCAGCCTGGGTTTCGCCGGTTTTGGGTGAATCGGGTTCGCCGGCGAAAAGGGCTGGATCCACTTGATCAGGGAGTATCAGAAACCGTGTCCACACGATTGTCGAATGCGCTGGATCGTTGGGCTGACCATGTACACGCACATCTCAACGTGAATCTGATTTTTTCAACTTTAAGGAATCAGGGCTCTTCCTCATCCCTCAAGGTCTAGGATGGTCAGGTTCCAGCTTATGAATGTTTTGCTTGTGACCAAAGAGGAGCCTCATGATTCGAATCGTCTCGCTCATTGCCAGCGCCACTGAAATGGTTCATGCCTTGGGGATGGGAAATTGCCAGGTGGGACGGTCGCACGAATGTGATTTTCCAACATCAGTCAAGTCACTTCCTATCTGCACCGCTCCGAAGTTTCCTGTCTCGGAAGACAGCGGAGAGATCAACAAGAGCGTCAAAGAGACCCTGCTGAACACCGTTTCCATCTATCGACTCTTCGAGGATGTGCTGAAGGACTTAGCGCCGACCCACATCCTCACACAATCTCAATGCGATGTGTGCGCCGTGAGCTTGAGCGATGTGGAACAGGCAGTCGCCAAGCGTCTTTCATTCCAACCAAAAATCGTTTCGCTACAGGCCAATAGACTGGCTGGTATCTGGAATGACATCCGTTCGGTGGCGGATGCGCTGGGCATCGAGAAGAAAGGCCACGAACTCGTGGGCCGACTCACGGAAGGCATGCAACGGATTTCCAGTCAGGCCTTGGCGGCGTCAGAACACCCGCGTGTGGCTTGTCTTGAATGGCTTGAGCCGCTCATGGCAGCCGGAAATTGGATGCCGGAACTGGTAGAAATGGCTGGGGGAAAGAATCTATTTGGAGAGGCAGGAACGCATTCACCTTGGATGAGCTGGGAGGACCTGTGCGAGAGCGATCCGGACATCATCGTCATACTTCCTTGCGGCTTCGACCTGAAACGAACCGCAAAAGAACTGTATTGGTTGATGGACCGGCCGGAGTGGAAATCCTTGAAGGCAGTGAACACCCACCGTGTCTATATCACCGACGGTAATCAATACGGTAACCGGCCCGGCCCGCGTATCGTGGAATCGTTGCAGATTCTAGCTGAAATCATTCATCCCACTGTCTTTGACGCCCGCTTCAAAGGCACGGGCTGGAAGCAAGTGTGCTGAAACGAGCCATCAGACCTATTTTTTCATAATCCAGCCTTCTTTTTGAGTTCCCCAACCCAGCTCAGTGTCCGAGATGGTCGGTTGAATTATTCAACCCGGACTCCACAGTAGAACGAGTACCCCTGCCAATTTTTCAGTAGGTGTTGACCCTACACTCTGCTCAAAATGCATGCACCGTGCTGCTCAAGCAAGAAAACCCCATCTTGCTCCATACAAATTTTTTCCGCAGAACCCCGGGCTATCAATGACCCATCCAAGTCAGTCTTCTGTTTCATACATGCCTGTACTTGTTCGATTGTTTTGTCATTTCGACCAACGGGAGAAATCTGGTCACAATGGAGTGAGAAATTTCTCACATCCGTTCGCAATGACACACAAGAAAGGCCTTTTCTCATGATCACCACGATGGAGCGGATAATCCCCTAAGACAAGAACAGAATGAAACATGACGCCAGTTCAGAGGCAACACTGCTTGAACTGAAGAGCCTGACGAACCTGATCCCAAATGGTCCTCTGAAGGGTTGGAAGCCTGGCAGGCGAATTCCAGAAGTAAATTTCAAAAAGGTGTATATGTAATTGCAAAAATGTAACTACTCAGCGCTCTTATGGCGCGCGGCGCACCCGGACAAGGAGAGGTAACTTTTGAAGTTACTCAGGAGATGAAGTTACTTAGGAGCACTTTTATGGCGCGTGGCGCGCATGGACGACGGAGAGTAATCTGTGAAGTAACTGAGAAGGTGGATAGACTGAAGGCTGAAGGTGGGCAGAAGAAGATTAGATAACGATCATTGAAAAGAGCTTGATCCGACTTCTTATTACGTGATCGCCTTCAGCCTAAATACCTGAGGAGCGCCTTTATGGCGCACGGCGGACCCTGATGACGGAAGTTACTTAGGAGGTCTTTAGGCTGAAGGCTGAAGGGTGCTACTCAGTACGTCGCACTCGTATCAAGGCACTCAAGGCCTTCTCGATTTCAACGAGATTGGGTTCAATCAGTGACGAATCCTGTTGTCTGATCATGCTTGCTTCCCCCTAAAAGCCTTCAGTCTATCCACCTGAGTCGTTACGAACTAAGAGCTATATCTCTGGGAATAATTATCACAAGATGTGATGAGCTGCAGGAGATTTTCAATGGAATTGGCCGTGGCTCCTCCTTTGGGGCATCCACAACCCACATGAGCAAACTCCTTCCTCGCATTCAGGGTGGAGGCGGCGGCTGTCCGGTAATCGTATTTGGAATAGGAAAGGAATTGTATGTCAAAGATTGTTAAAATCACAGAACGGAATCCGTCAGAGGATCTGCTAAAAAAAGCAGATGGAATTTATACAACTATTTTGGCAGACCCTCCTTGGCAGTTCCAGAACAGAACTGGGAAAATGGCTCCGGAACATCGTCGGTTGCTTCGTTACCCTACGATGGATCTGGAAGAAATTAAGCAGCTCCCAGTCAGTAGACTGGCTGCCGCTCAATCTCATCTCTATTTGTGGGTTCCCAATGCACTACTTCAAGAAGGTTTAGATGTCGTGAAATCTTGGGGCTTCACATATAAGTCGAATATCGTATGGTATAAGATTCGCAAAGATGGCGGACCCGATGGAAGAGGTGTTGGATTCTATTTCCGGAATGTGACAGAACTTTTGCTGTTTGGAGTTCGTGGCAGTATGCGTACCATGCAACCGGGCAGGACGCAAGTGAATATTTTATCGACAAGAAAGAGAGAGCATTCAAGAAAACCAGATGAAATCTACGACATCATAGAAAATTGTTCTCCGGGTCCATATATCGAACTTTTTGCTAGATTTTGCCGGGATGGATGGGACCAATGGGGGAATGAAGATGTAGAAGAGAATTCTCTACTAAGGACATGTGACAAAATAACTTCAACATCTCGCATCTCATCTTCGGCCCATCTTTGAACGGATCTTAATCGAAAAAACCTCAACATAGCTGTGCTATGCCTCGGCTCTTTCTCAATCGTTCCGTCCAAATCTGGACCAAATCTGAGCGCGATTTTGTCAAAGTTATTTTGTCACAGGTCCTAAACGTCGCAAAAGGCAAAGAGCACATTGCTCTCCAAATGCGATTATTTGAGGGCCCGAAGGGATACAAAGTCAAAAACGGCTACAAAGCCTTCAATGCGTATACATAAAAGCATCCCTGATTCTTTTCCCTGCTTTTTCGTGCCGGGTATGATCCTCGCTAGGAAAAACCATGAATAATATTTCGAGCATGCAGTGTGTAGTAACTTCTATTTGAAGGGCGGTTGAAAGAGATGGGAGACTTTATCTGGAACAGCTCCATGGAACAGGATTTTTCATTGATGATTCAGGCCATTTTATGACCGCTCGCCATGTTATAAAAAATAGTAGGCTTGATATCAAAGTTAATAAATGATTTTTGGTATTCCGTCCTTATACGAATTCATTGAGTGGCTTCACCTGCTTACATATAGGAGATTATGAGTTTGCTCCTTCTCCGTTCGACGTCGCCTTATGCGAATCAGGTAACAAATCTCAAACATTCTATTTGTTTTGGAAATATTGATGTTGGCTCTTGGGACCCTTCTAACGGCCTCTGCTTGACAGACCATTCCCTTTCCTCTTATTTTGGTTAAAATTATAAGAGATTGGATGCAGGGAAGCGGGTGCAAATCCCGCGTGGTCCCGCCGCTGTGACTGGGAACGAACCCCGCTGATGCCACTAGGAGAAATCAGCTTTTGATTTCTGTTGGGAAGGCGCGGACAGTAGGGAAGTCTCGATTCTTGAGACCCAAGCCCAGAAGCCAGAATACCTGCTCACATCAAAACCGTTGTTCCCTCGTGGGCTGGGGAAGAGGTGAGGATGAAGAAATGGGTGCAATCCTCAAGGTGCCGATGGCCTTGGGGATTTTTTTTGTCGGGAAGCGGCCAAAGAAAATGGTTCCTTCTGATCGGAGTCACGATTGGGACGGCCCTGTTGGCCATGACCCTTTCTCATGACAGGGATGCAAAGGCTGAACCCATGAAACGCCGCCAATAAGGTATTCTGACCGGCATGCCCTTTATGGCCAATGTCGCGCCCCGAACGTTTTTGGACGATACCGGCCGAAAGTTGTATCTTGCCACACCGCCCAAACGCATCATTTCGCTGGCTCCCAGTATTACGGAAATACTCTTTGCGATTGGATTGGACCAAGAAATCGCCGGCGTCACGGAATTTTGTAATTATCCCCCGGCGGCTCTGACCAAGCCCAAGGTCGGCTATTCCCAACCCAATCTGGAGTCCCTTGTCGCCTTGCAACCGGATCTTGTCCTGGCGCCGCAATCCTTCCTCCGAACCGATCTCCTGGCCAAATTAGAGCAATTGAATATCCCTTCCTTTTTGCTTGATCCCCATACGGTTGGAGATATTTTTCGGCATATTCAGTTAATCGGTCGCCTTGTCGGACATGAAAAGGAGGCCTATGATCTTGCAATAGCCTTAAGGCAACAGAGCGCAATGATTGCCGAACAAGTATCTGGTTTATCAAGGCCGAGCCTCTTGTATGTCTTAAATACTCGCCCTCTCATCACCGTCGGGCCGGGGAGTTTTATTCACCACCTGATTGTCTTGGCTGGTGGAAGAAATATCGCTGAAGGGACACAGACGCCGTATACACGGATGAGCATGGAAGAAGTGATCAGACAGAATCCCGATATCTTGTTGTTTCCCGTTGGAACGTCGGAAGGCATCACACAGGAGGAGCAAGATCAATGGAAACGTTGGGACATTCTTTCCGCCGTCAAACATCATCGGCTCTTTCACGTTCACAGCGATCTGCTGAACCGTCCCGGCCCTCGTATTATCGAAGGGTTACAAGAGCTGGTTCGGCTCCTTCATCCGGACGTGTTGCACGACCAAACCCTCGCAAAAACTGAAGGAAGAGTAGAATAAGGCAGCTAGGTGAAAGATACGGTTAAATCCCATTCCGTTCTGCCTCCTCTCCCCTCGTCAATGAATATCGGCGAGGCACCTTCCACCAGCAGGAGGGTACGCCCACGTTCTCTCACGCACCGGCTCCTCACTCCCTCTCGATGGTGCGTGTGGATGGGCCTCGGTCTGCTTGGCATATTGGTCACGCTCATTGGATGTCTTCGATTCGGAACGCAACCAGTTGATCTTTCACTCATGCTTAACATCCTGGCTGGAAGTATTTCAGAACCATCTCAGACAGCAGCCCTATCAGATCCTACAAGCGTGATTCTTTTCCAGGTCAGACTCCCACGTATTCTGTTGGCCTGTTTGGTAGGAGGAAGTCTGTCGGCTGTGGGCGCCTCGCTTCAGGCCTTGCTCCGAAACCCGTTGGCCGATCCCTTCATCATTGGAATTTCCAGCGGGGCAGCCTTGGGAGCTTCCGTGGCTATTTTGTTTGGAATCGGGGCGTCCATGTGGAGTCTTTCCGCTTTACCATTTTGCGCCTTTGCGGGAGCGCTGCTTTCCCTCTTGATTGTTTACCGGATTGCCGCAACTCGCTATGGATTCTCCATGTATACATTGTTATTAGCGGGGGTAGTGCTGAATGCCATTTTTTCGGCTTTAATTCTGTTTCTGACGAGCGTGGCTGATCCTAGCCGTGCGTTCGTGATGTATGCCTGGTTGATGGGATCTCTCACAGGCCCCGATTACTCAACGTTGGGAATTCTCGGGTTGTATGTTTTGGTGGGCCTTGGCGTATTGGCTTCCCAGGCCCAGCCATTAAATATCCTGACCTTGGGAGAAGAAACAGCCAGATCGTTAGGGGTGGAAGTCGAACGGGTTAAAAAACTGGTGTTTCTTGCCTCAGCGTTATTAACCGGAGCGGTGGTGGCGTTTAGCGGACTCATTGGATTTGTCGGCTTAATTGTCCCTCATGCCATCCGCTTAGCCGTGAGTGCTGATCACCGTCTGCTTGTTCCCCTTGCCGGTTTTACGGGAGGAATGTTTCTCATGATCACGGATACCATCGCGCGCACCGCTCTGAGTCCCTCAGAAATTCCCGTCGGGGTGATAACCGCTTTGATCGGAGGGCCGATCTTTTTATATTTGTTGATACACCGTCATCCAAATCAGACCGCATCATGACTCATCAGACCTCTTCAACCTCAAACGTGCTGGCGTATTCCATTCAGCATCTGACCTTTGGGTATCAGTCCTCCTTTTCATCGGCCTCGCAAGCAACAGCCATTCAGGACCTGACCCATTCCATTCATGCAGGGGAAATCCTTGGGGTTTTAGGGCCCAATGGTTCCGGCAAAACCACCCTTCTCAAACTTCTCGGTCGCATACTCCGAGCCCATCACGGTCAGGTCACATTATTCGGACAAGATTTCCAGCGCCTGTCTCAAGCCGATATTGCTCGCGTGGTGGCCTTGGTCCCTCAGGACACACAAGAGGTTTTTCCTTTTACAATGATGGAAGTGGTGATGATGGGCCGCTATCCTCACCACAGCGGGTTTGTTGGCTGGCATTGGGAAAATTCCACGGATAGGGATATTGTCACGGAAACCATGGACGCCTTACACATCGATCATCTGGGCACACGGCTCATGACCGATGTCTCAGGAGGTGAACGGCAACGAGCCATTATCGCCCGTGCGTTAGCTCAACAACCTCAAGTGCTTCTCCTGGATGAGCCGACAGCCTTTCTGGATCTTCATCATCAATTGGATATTTTCAGAATCCTTCGGCGGCTGAATCAGGACCAAGGCCTCACCGTGGTGATGGTCACCCATGACCTGAATTCGGCCAGTCAATATTGCGATCGACTTTTGTTGTTGGAGGAAGGACACCTTGTAAAAACAGGCCGGCCTGAAGAGGTCATTCGGAAGGACGTCTTGGAGCCCGTCTATGAATGCCCCATCATCATCGATCAACATCCACAGACAGGATCGCCCAGAGTCTCATTGCCGGCATAAAAGTGAGAAGGAACTCTGTAGGAAACGACACAACGATACTCTTTGAAACCGCATCACATCATAAACATTCTAACAAAGGAGGAGGGTCACAAAGGAAATAAGATGGTCGCGATGGGGAAGCTGGTGTAAATCCAGCACGGTGCCGCCACTGTCAGCGGGGAGTCACTCTGCCAAGAGGCCACTGTCGGGAGCATCCCGATGGGAAGGCGCAGGGAAGCAATGAGCCGCAAGTCAGGAGACCCAACTGCCATTCTCTTCCATAACACCCTTCGTGCCAAAGGGAGGTGGACTGTATGTCACAGGTACGTCACGTTATGTTTTTCTCCATCTGTGTGCTTGCCGGGTCTTTCTCTTCATTCACTAT
>Ga0114931_10001076_pt1 | contig 34673 bp, 38 predicted proteins | sample 2SBtaG_FD_89579 | JGI IMG/M metagenome (GOLD analysis project Ga0114931, IMG submission 89579) | Deep subsurface microbial communities from Kolumbo volcano to uncover new lineages of life (NeLLi) - 2SBTROV14_V59a metaG | ecosystem: Environmental > Aquatic > Marine > Volcanic | place: Kolumbo...
CCCGGCGATTTTGTCGAACCTCGGTGGAGCTTCTCACCCTCCATCCCCGGCACTCCGTCAGATACTCAATAAAAAACCCGCAAGAAGCGGGTTCTTTATTCCTGTGGCTGGGGATGGAGGATTCGAACCTCCACATACGGAGTCAGAGTCCGCTGTCCTGCCGTTAGACGAATCCCCAGGAGATTTGGAGCTTAGCGCTTGGAGAACTGCGGGCGCTTGCGCGCCTTGTGCAGGCCGACCTTCTTGCGCTCTACCGCCCGGGCATCACGGGTCAGGTAGCCGGCCCGGCGCAGTGGCGTGTGCAGTGACTCGTCGAAGGCATCAAGGGCACGGGCGATACCGTGGCGGATGGCGCCGGCCTGTCCGGTGGTCCCGCCACCGCTGACGGTGATGCGGATGTCCACTTTGTTACCCATCTCAGTGATATCCAGCGGCTGACGCACCACCATGCGTGCGGTCTCCCGCCCAAAATACTCATCCAGAGGACGCTTGTTGACGATGATCTTGCCGCTGCCCGCAGTGAGGAATACCCGCGCAGTAGAGCTCTTGCGGCGGCCGGTAGTGGTTTGCATGTCTGCCATTTTCGTTACCTGGAATATACTCTGATCAGATGTCCAGCGGCTGGGGCTGCTGGGCCTGGTGGGTGTGTTCGGGGCCGGCGAAGACGCGCAGCTTCTTGAACATGGCGCGACCCAGCGGGTTCTTCGGTAACATGCCCTTGACCGAATGCTGAATCACCCGCTCCGGCGCCTTGGCCAGGAGCTTCTCCAGATTGATGGACTTCAGGTTGCCCACATAGCCGGTATGGTGGTGATACATCTTGTCCGCCAGCTTGTTGCCGGTGACCCGGATCTTCTCCGCGTTGATGACCACGATATAGTCCACGGTATCGACATGGGGAATGTACTCGGGCTTGTGCTTGCCGCGCAGGCGGCGTGCGATTTCCGTGGACAGACGACCGAGGGTCTTGTCCGTGGCGTCCACTAGGTACCAGTTGCGGCGCACCTCGGCCGGCTTTGCGCTTAAGGTTGTCATCCTATTGTGCTCCAATGGAGAACTTGATTTTGCAGCTAGAAAAAGACGGCGAATGTTACCGGATCGACCCAACAGACACAAGTCCCCTGCCGGTAATTTGCAAAAAAAAGCGCAACGGTTGACGTTGCGCTCAATAATACCACCAAAGGAGGATGGAGGATTTGATGTTCTGCACCAATGTTTCAGAACATGTGGATAATCTAATATATAATCTCCGGCCTGTCAAGGTCGCGTTTGCCGTCTGTCCATGAAATTTTACATGGTGGACACTGTAATATATGGTCTGGTGCCAGTTCATCAGCTGACGAATGCCTTCACAGACCCCTGCCGTGCCTCAGGACCGACCAGCCAATCCGCCGGATACCGCAAAACTCTGCCGCCTCGGCAGGGCGGTCGTCGCCACGGAAGCCGCTGCCGTATCCGACCTGGCGCCACGCATCGATGCCGATTTCGCCCGTGCCTGCCACTATCTGCTCGCCTGCAGTGGGCGCATCGTGGTCACCGGCATGGGTAAATCCGGGCATATCGGCGGCAAGATCGCGGCCACCCTCGCCAGCACCGGCAGCCCCGCCTTCTTCGTCCACCCGGGGGAGGCCAGCCATGGGGATCTCGGCATGATCACCCCCAGCGACGTGGTGCTGGCCCTCTCCAACTCCGGGGAGACCCACGAGCTGTTGACCATCCTGCCCCTGATCAAGCGCCTGGGCAGCCCGTTGATCGCCATGACCGGCAACCCGGGCTCTACCCTGGCCCGGGAGGCCGAGGTCAATCTCGATGTCAGCGTGGAGAAAGAGGCCTGCCCCCTCGGCCTGGCCCCCACCGCCAGCACCACCGCCACCCTGGTGATGGGTGACGCCCTGGCCGTAGCCCTGCTGGAGGCCCGTGGCTTCACCGAACAGGACTTCGCCCAATCCCATCCCGGGGGCAGCCTGGGCCGGCGCCTGCTGCTGCACGTCAGTGATATCATGCACAGCAAGGGAGACCTGCCCCGGGTGACTACAGACGCGACCCTACACGAGACCCTGCAGGTGATGTCGGACAAGGGGCTGGGGATGACCGCCGTTGTGGCGGCGGATGGCCGGCTCGCCGGGGTCTACACCGATGGCGACCTGCGCCGTACCCTGGACAGACCGGTCGACATCCACGAACTCAAGGTGGTGGACGTAATGACCCCGAATTGCCGTGCCGTGGCCCCGGACATGCTCGCCGCCGAGGCCCTGCAGCTGATGGAGAGCGAGAAGATCAACGGCCTGTTGGTGGTGGACGGGAAGGGGGCCCTGATCGGCGCCTTCAACATGCATGATCTGCTGCGCGCCGGGGTCATGTGATGATGGGGGTCCAACCAGCAGCGCCCACGGCATAACCAGGAGCACCCACATGCAGGACATTCAGAAAAAGGCCCAACAGATCGGACTGGTCATCTTCGACGTGGATGGCGTGCTGACCGATGGCAGCCTGTATCTCGGTGACGACGGCCAGGAGTACAAGGCCTTCAATTCCCGGGACGGCCACGGCATCAAGATGCTGCAGGCCAGCGGGGTAGAGATCGCCATCATCACCGGCCGCCGCTCCGAGGTGGTACGCCTGCGCATGGAGAGTCTGGGCATCCAGCACGTCTATCAGGGCCGGCGCGACAAACTCCCGGCCTACCTCGAATTGCGCGACCGGCTGGGTTTGGCCGACCAACAGATCGCCTACGTGGGTGACGACCTGGTCGATCTGCCTATCATGCGGCGGGTCGGCCTCGCCATCGCGGTCAACGACGCCCACCCCTTCGTCATCCAGCACGCCCACTGGCAGACCCCGCACCGGGGGGGGTGCGGGGCCGGCCGTGACGTCTGCGAACTGCTCATGGATGCCCAGGGCAAGCTGCAGGCGGCGCTGGAGACATACCTCTGAAACAGCCGGGGACCCAGTGAGGCTGAGACGATCTACCCTTCTGGCCCTGCTGCTCGTGCTGGTGGCCCTGTTCAGCTGGTGGCAACTGGAGATCCAGGTCCCACGCCAAGCACCGGCGCAACTGGGGGTCCGCAGCCCCGATCGCTACGCCGAGCAATTGACCGTAACCCGTTTCGACAACCAGGGGCGGCCGCGCCAGCGCCTGCGGGCGGCCCGCATGCGCCACTACGACCAGGACGATACCACTGAACTGGAGCAACCCCGGTTCTGGCGCTTCAGCCCCCAGCATCTACCCTGGCGGGTTGAGGGGAGACAGGCACTGCTGTACGGTAGCAGCGAGCAGATCTTTCTGCCTGGCCCGGTGACCCTCGACCGCTCCGGCGACCAGACCCACGACAGCTATCACATCACCACCAGTGACCTGACCCTGGACAGCCGCAAGGACTATGCCGAGACCTCCCGGAAGATCCGTATCGACAGCAGCGACCACTGGATCGACGCCATCGGCATGCAGGGCTGGCTGCACTCGCCGGTGCGTATAAAACTCTTGCATGATGTACATGGACAATATACGACCCCCTAGATTTCCCCGCCGCTGGACCGCGCTCCTGCTCTTGTTGCTGTGGATACCGGCGGCCTGTTTCGCCCTCAAGAGCGACAGCCACCAGCCCATGCGACTGGAGGCGGACAATGTGGAGATAGACGAGGCCAGCGGGGTCAGCCTCTACCAGGGCAATGTCGTCATCACCCAGGGCAGTCTCAAGATCTGGGCCGACAAGATGTGGATCCACCGCCGCAACGGAAAGACGGAGAAAATCGTCACCGAGGGGGCGCCCACCCACTTTCGGCAACTCATGGACGACGACGGCAAGGAGGTCAAGGGCCAGGCCCGGCGCATGGAAGTCTACCCGGGGCGCAACCAGATCGTCCTCATCCAGGACGCCATGCTGCAGCAAGAGAAGGACCGCTTCTACAACGACCGCATCGTCTATGACCGCGAACGCGCCCTCGTCAAGGCCGGCACCAGCGCCCAGGGCAAGCAGCGTGTACGGGTGACCATCGCGCCGAAAACCGGTGAGAAATGAGTAGGTTGCGTGCGCATAACCTGCACAAGCACTACCGCAAGCGGGCCGTGGTGGACGGCATCTCCCTGGGGGTGGAGAGTGGTGAGGTGGTGGGGTTGCTGGGACCCAATGGCGCGGGCAAGACCACCTGTTTCTATATGATCGTCGGCCTGGTGCCCGCCGACGAGGGGCAGATCCAGCTCGACGCCGAGGATGTCACCGACCTGAGCATGCATCGCCGCGCCCAGCTGGGGATTGGCTATCTGGCCCAGGAGCCCTCCATCTTTCGCCGTCTCAGCGTCCAGGACAACCTGCTGGCCATCCTCGAGACCCGTAAGGGGCTCGACCGCCAGGCACGCTGCGACGAGCTGCTCGAAGAGTTCGGTATCAGCCACCTGCGCCACAGCCTGGCGATGAGCCTCTCGGGGGGGGAGCGGCGGCGCCTGGAGATCGCCCGGGCACTCTCTGTGCGCCCCCATTTCATCCTCCTGGACGAGCCCTTCGCCGGGGTAGACCCCATCGCGGTGATCGACATCAAAAAGATCATCCAGCACCTGCGCGAGCTCGGGATCGGGGTGCTGATCACCGATCACAACGTGCGCGAGACCCTGGATATCTGTGACCGTGCCTACATCATCAACGCCGGACGGGTCCTGGCAGAGGGCGAAACAGGCGCCATCCTCAAGAACCAAGAGGTACGAGCCGTCTACCTGGGCAAGCATTTCACCCTCTGAGGTCCGGGCAAATATTAGCGATTAAGAATATTTACCTCTCGGGGGCTTTTTTGGCTAGAATGAAACTGTGACCTGATACAAATAACATACCAAATATATCGAACTATCTGCCTATGAAGCAGACCCTCCAACTCAGGCTCGGACAACACCTCACCATGACGCCTCAGTTGCAGCAGGCGATCCGCCTGTTGCAACTCTCCGCACTCGATCTGAGCCAGGAGGTCCAGGAGGCGCTGGAGGCCAATCCCCTGCTGGAGAGCGAGGAGGAGTTCCAGCAGACCAAGGACGTCAATGGCCAGGAGCACCAGCCAAAGGAGTTGAGCGATGCCAGCAGTTCCCAGGGCAACGACATCAACAACGAGCGCGAAATCCAGACCGACTCCGCCTCGCTCACAGAAGCGCTGCCCGTCGACAGCGAGTGGAGCGACGTCTACGACAGCTATGTCCCCAGCAGCAGCCCCCTGGGAGAGAGCCCGGACACCGACTTCCTGCTGGAGCGCGGCCAAGCCCAGTCCCTGCATGACCACCTGATGTGGCAGCTCAACCTGACCCCCTTCTCGCCCCTCGACAACGCCGTCGCCACCCATCTGATCGATGACATCAACGAGGACGGCTACTACATCGGCGACCTGGAGGAGACCTTCCAGGCGTTCAGTGCGGAGGATGCCGAACTGATCCTGGAGGACATCGAGGCGGTACTGCACCGTATCCAGGACTTCGACCCCCCCGGAGTGGGCGCCCGGGGCCCCCAGGAGTGCCTGCTCATCCAGCTGCGCCAGCTCGCCGAGGCGACCCCCTACCGGGACCAGGCCATCGAGCTCTGCCAGCACCATTTCGAGCTGCTGGCCAGCCAAGACCAGCTGCAGATAAAGCGGCAGATGAAGATCGACGACCCGAGCCTGAGCGCCATCAACCGCTTGATCCGTTCCCTCAACCCCCACCCGGGCAGCCTGATCGCCGGCAGCGAACCCCAATACGTGGTCCCCGACGTCTTCGTCAGCAAGCACAACGGTCGCTGGCACGTGGAACTCAACGGTGAGGCCACCCCCAAGCTACGGGTCAATAGTGACTACGCCAGCCTGATCCGCCGCGCCGATTCGAGCGACGACAACACCTATCTCAAGAACCACCTGCAGGAGGCCCGCTGGTTCATCAAGAGCCTCATGAGCCGCAACGAGACCATCCTGCGGGTCGCCAGCAAGATCGTCGAATACCAGCGTGGTTTCTTCGAGCATGGCGCAGAAGCCATGAAACCCCTGGTGCTCCGGGACATCGCCGAAAGCCTGGAGATGCACGAATCGACCATCTCCCGGGTCACCACTCAGAAATACATGCACACCCCGCGAGGCACCTTCGAGTTCAAGTATTTCTTTTCCAGCCACGTCAGCACCAGCGCCGGGGGCGAATGCTCCTCCACCGCCATTCGGGCGCTGATCAAGAAACTGATTGCCGCCGAGCGGCCCAACAAGCCGCTCAGCGACAACAAGATTGCCACCATCCTCTCCGAGCAGGGCATCAAAGTCGCCCGCCGTACGGTGGCCAAGTACCGCGAGTCGATGAGCATCCCGCCATCGAACGAGCGCAAGCGCCTGGTCTGAGGTATCCGCAGGGAGACCTCGATCGGGCTGAGCGATGAGAAGACTCATCTACAACAGGAGACAACTATGCAAATCAGTGTGACCGGTCATCATGTCGATATCACCGATGCCTTAAAAAGCTACGTGGACAACAAGTTCGAACGTCTGGAACGCCACTTCGAACATGTCACCAATGTGCATGTCATACTCAGCGTGGAAAAACTTCGGCAGAAGGCGGAAGCCACCATGCATATCAACGGCGCCAGCGTCTACGCCGACACGGTGGAAGAGGACATGTATGCCGCCATCGACGGACTGATCGACAAACTGGACAGACAGGTGCTCAAGCACAAGGAGAAGCTGCAGAGCCATCGCGCCGGCAGCGGCGCCAAATACGCCACCGAGTAATCCTCAGCGCCCCGACGGGAGAGCGGGGCGGCCGCACTGCCAGGGAGGGCGCCGAGACGACAAAAAACCACAACAATTTTTCAGACTGGTGAGGTAGCGATGTTTCCCGAAGGATTCCTGGACGAAGGGCGTATCGGTGTCGACATAGAGGCCACTAGCAAGAAAAAGGTACTGGAAGAACTCGGCCGGCGGCTGGCCCAGGCCACGCCGGCACTGACTCAGGACATGGTGTTCGACGCCCTGCTGGAACGCGAGCGTCTCGGCAGCACCGGCCTGGGCAAGGGCATCGCCCTGCCCCATGCCCGCATGCCCCAGGTTGCCAAGGCGGTGGCCGCCTTCGTCAAACTCACCCATGGGGTCGACTTCGATGCCCTGGACAACCACCCAGTGGACCTGGCCTTCGCCATGCTGGTGCCGGAACAGGCCACCGAGGAACACCTGCAACTGCTGGCTCAACTGGCCAAGATGTTCAGCGACACCGAGTTCACCCGGGCCCTACGAGAGGCCGACTCCAGCGACCAGCTGCTGCAACTGATTCGCCACCAGGAGGCTGCCACCAACCGATGACCGTTCCCGTCACGCTCCACACCCTGTTCGAACAGCTGGGGGGTGAACTCGCCCTGAGCTGGGACGGGCAGGGGGAGGAACGTCCCATCCTGCAGGCCGGCGAGGGTCCGATCCAACCCCCGGTAGGGCCCTTCAACATGATCCGCCCCAACCGGATTCAGGTCGTCGGGCCACCGGAACTGGCCCACCTGCGCTCCCTGGCTGCCCAGGAGTACAACAACTGCCTGCGCCACCTGTTCGCCACCCAACCCGCCGCCATCATCTTCACCAACGATCTCAAGCCACTCCCCCAGTGCGCCGAGCAGGCCCTAGCCAGCAGTACCCCGCTGCTCCTGACCCCCCAGGCGGACTACCGGGTCATCCGGGTGCTGCAGGCCTATTTCAACCGCCCGGACACCATCACCACCCTGCTCAATGGGTCTTTCTCGAGGTCTTCGGCAAGGGCGTGCTGCTCACCGGTGAGCCGGCGGTAGGCAAGAGCGAGGTGGCCCTCGACCTGATCACCCGCGGCCACCGTCTGGTGGCGGACGACGCGGTGGAGATCACCCGTCAGGAAGACAGCTTCCTCAAGGGTCGCTGCCCGGCCGTGTTGCAGGACTTCCTCGAGGTCCGCGGGCTGGGGCTGATCAATGTGCGCGCCATGTTCGGCAACAGCGCTATCAAGCCGAGCAAGTTTCTCCACCTGATCATCGACCTGCAGCGCCTGCGGGATGACGAACTGGCCGATATCGACCGCCTCTACGGCAGCCACTCCAAGCGAACCATCCTCGGCACCGAAGTCGACCAGACCCGGCTACCCGTAGCCCCTGGGCGCAACCTGGCGATCCTGGTGGAGACCGCGGTGCGCCAGCACCTGCTGATCACCGATGGCTACAACGCCGCCGACGACTTCAGTCAGCGCCAGCAGGCCGCCATCGACCGACCAACCGACTGAGCCGCAGGCGGTTCCCAATCTGCGGCCGATTGCGCTAATCTAGGCAGATCCATACCAGCCCTGCTCGCGGCCGATCAGACACATGCCCATCAAGCTCCAGATCATCACCGGCCTCTCCGGCTCCGGCAAGACCATCGCCCTGCATACCCTGGAAGACCTGGGTTACTACTGCATCGACAACCTGCCCATCACCCTCATGGAGGCCTTCGCCCACCAGCTGGTCGAGGAACCCGAGGAGCTCTTCGCACAAACCGCGGTGGGCATAGACGTACGAAGCCAGATTGGCAGGATCTCCAGCCTGCCCCCCCTGGTGAACTCTATGCGCGAGCAGGGCATCGACTGCTCCATCCTGTTTCTGGAGGCCCAGCCCGACACCCTGATCAAGCGCTTCAGCGAGACCCGCCGCCGCCACCCCCTGTCGGACGATGCCCGCTCCCTGGACGAGGCAATCCGCGAGGAGCGCCGCCTGCTGGACCCCCTGATCGACTATGCCGACCTGGTGATCGACACCAGCCACACCAATCTACACGAACTGCGTGACCTGATCCGTGACCGTTTGACCGGCGACAGCGGCCAGCTCTCGCTGCTGTTCGAATCCTTCGGCTTCAAGAACGGCGTGCCCCGGGATGTGGACTTCGTGTTCGACGTGCGCTGCCTGCCCAACCCCCACTGGCAGATGGAGTTGCGCCCCCTGACCGGCCTCGACCCCCAGGTGGCGGCCTTTCTGGAGAGCTGCGAGGAGACGCAACAGCTGCGCGACGACCTGATCCACTTTCTGGAGCGCTGGATCCCCCGCTTCGAGGCCGACGGACGCAGCTATCTGACCATCGCCATTGGCTGTACCGGTGGCCAGCACCGCTCGGTGTTCATGGTCGACCGCCTCTATAACTATTTCCAGGCCCAGGGGCTCACCACCCTGAGCCGTCATCGGGAGCTGCCATGAGTATCGGCCTGCTGCTCATCACCCACAACAAGATCGGCGATGAACTGCTCCTCACCGCCACCCGCATGCTTGACGCCTGCCCCCTGGAGACCCACACCCTGGAGGTCACCAACCACAGCAACCCGGAGGCGTTGCGGCGCCAGGCCCGGTCCGAGGTGGAGCAACTGGACAAAGGCGATGGGGTACTGGTGCTCACCGACATGTACGGCTCCACCCCCAGCAACATCGCCGCCACCCTGTTGCTGAAGGACCGGGTCCATGTGGTGGCGGGTATCAACCTGCCGATGCTGGTGAGGGTGCTCAACTACCCCGGACTGGACCTCAACGAACTCACCGCCAAGGCGGTCAGCGGTGGCAGCGACGGCATCGTGCGCTGCGCACCGGGCAGCCAGTAACCCCTATGACGCATCGGCAGATCACCATCCGCAACAAACTGGGGCTGCATGCCCGGGCCGCCGCCAAACTGGTGAGCTGCGCCAGCCGCTTCCTCAGCGACGTGACCCTGGCGCGGGACGGCCAGCGGGTCAACGGCAAGAGCATCATGGGGTGATGATGCTGGCCGCCAGCCAGGGCAGCACCATCGAGATCGAGGTCTCCGGAGAGGACGAGGCAGAGGCCCTGGCCGCCATCGAGCAGCTGATCAACGACCGCTTCGGAGAGGAGCAGTGACCCTCTGCTGCCTCGGCATCGGCATCAGCGGCTCCCGGGAGGTCGCCATCGGGGAGGCCTACCTGCTGCAGCAGCAGACCCCTGAGATCAACCAGCGGCAGATCCCCACGGAACAGGTGGAGGAGGAGATCAGCCGCTACCGCCACGCCCTGGCCAGGGCCCGCGAGCGCCTCAGCAGCATCCGCCAGCACATCCCCGGCGATACCGCCAAGGACATCCATGCCTTCATCGACACCCACCTGCTGATGCTCGACGATGGCGCCATCAGCCAGGCCCCCATCGAGCTGATCCGACACCATCTCTACTCTGCCGAATGGGCCCTGCAGGTCAGGCGCGACGAACTGGTGAGCATCTTCGACGAGATCGAAGACCCCTACCTGCGCACCCGCAAGGACGACGTGGACCATGTGGTGGGCCAGGTGCAGCTGGCCCTGGCGGGGGGCGTTGAAGGGCCGTCGGACGACCTGACGGGACGCATCATCGTCGCCCGCGACCTGACCCCGGCCGATACCATCCTCATGAAGCACCAGGGGATCGCCGCCTTCGTCACCGAATTCGGCGGCCCCCTCTCCCACACCGCGATCCTCGCCCGCGGCCTCGGCATCCCCGCGGTGCTCGGCATCCACCAGGCCACCCAGCTGCTGCTGCAGGGCGAGACCCTGGTGGTGGACGGGGCCCAGGGCGTGGTGCTGGCCGCCCCCACCCCGCAGATGCTGCTGCACTACCAGGGGCGCATCCGTGCGCGTCAGCGGCGCGAGGCCGAGCTACGGCGCCACATCGACCTGCCGGCCTTCACCCACGACGGCAAGCGCATCGCGCTGTTCGCCAATATCGAACTGCCCGAGGACATCCCCGCCACCCTCCACAACCTAGCCGATGGGGTCGGCCTGTTCCGCACCGAATTCCTCTTCATGAACCGCCAGACCCCGCCCTCGGAGGAGGAGCAGCTGGACTCCTACCTGGCCGCGGTGGAAGGCCTCAAGGGCATCCCCATCACCATCCGCACCCTCGACCTGGGGGCCGACAAGACCATGAACGGCAACGGCAACCTGCCCAGCATCAACCCCGCTCTGGGGTTGCGCGCGATCCGCCTCTGCCTCAAGGAACCCGACCTGTTCATCCCCCAGCTGCGCGCCATCCTGCGCGCCTCCGCCCGGGGACCGGTGCGCCTGATGATCCCCATGCTCTCCTCTCTGCAGGAGCTGCACGAGACCCTGGCCCTGATCGAACAGACCAAACAGGCGCTGCACCGTGACGGGCTCGACTTCGACCCCCAGATCCCGGTCGGCGGCATGATCGAGATCCCCGCCGCCGCCATCGTCGCCCAGGCCTTCGCCCGCCAGCTCGACTTCCTCTCCATCGGCACCAACGACCTGATCCAGTACACCCTGGCGGTGGACCGCATGGACGAGGAGGTCAACTTCCTGTTCGATCCGCTCCACCCCGCGGTGCTCTACCTGATCCGCAACACCATCGAGGCCGCGATGGCGGCGGATATCCCGGTGAGCATGTGCGGGGAGATGGCCGGCGACCCACGCTTCACCCAGCTGCTGCTCGGCATGGGCCTGCAGGAGCTGAGCATGCAGCCAGCGGCGCTACTGGAGATCCGCGAGATCATCCGCAACTGCAACCTCAAGGACCTGGGTCAGCGCACCCGGGAGTTCTTCAGCCAGATCCACCAGGAGGATGTCCCGCAGCTGTTCCAGCGTTTGTTCGGTCACCCATGAGGAAACAGAAAGGCTACCGCACGGTACATCCCCATCGACGCCCCCGCCCCACTCCGCCGCCCGGCCTCAGAGCGCGGCTCGACGCCAGGGGATACCAGGAGCGCGGGCAGCCGTCAGTGCCCATTCAACGGGCCGCCTCCCAGGCCGCGACCGGCGGATGGTAGATGATCTGCACCAGGGTCCCGTCCGGGTCGTAGCAGTAGAAGCTGCGGGCGCCGTCCCGGTGAGTCCGGGGGGCGTTGCGCATGCTCACCCCCTCGCCCTGAAGAAACTCGAACCAGGCATCCACCGCCGCCGCGTCGGCGACGAAAAAACCGATATGATCGAGGCGCTGGCGGCGCTCGTCACGCTCCCCCGCAGGCGTGCAATTTGCCCTGTAGCCTGATTCACCCAGCGGGTGATAAGGTAAATCGAAGTGAGTGTTTTTCATATCAATCACTTAGTTTCAGAATGGATCGATCAACTGAGGAATCTAGGTTCATGTCAGCACCTCGTCGCTGACCCGTTGCCAGACCTCATCACCATAGACCCGCCGCACCACCAGCGGCAGGGAGACCGCGCCGTGGGCCAGCAGTTGCGAGTGGAACTGGCTGGGCCCGAGCGTGGGCTGGCGCTCGCCGACCACCCGCCGGGTGGTCTGGATCATGGCGTTGCCCAGCAGCGCCATGAAGGCGTCGGTGGGGCGGCGCGCCAGGGCGGTGAGGCTCGACTCGGCCCAGCCGGGGGTCTCCGAGAGGCCCTGCAGCCGCGCCAGGGCCCGGCGCGCATCGATGCGCCCCAGGTGGTACTCGAGATCGACCACCGCCTGCTCCGCCAGGGCCAGGCGGCGAAACGCCAGCAGCCGCAGGTCCGCCTCGTCGAAGTAGTCACGCGCTTCCAGCAGATGGCTGAGGTAGTGTGCCCAGCCCCGCTTGAAGGCGGCGGAGGGATTGATCTGGCGCACCAGACTGTAGCCCTCCACCCCCCCCGACCAGGTGAGGAAGTGGCGGCCCGCCCAACCGCCATAGAGCAGGCGCAGGCGGATCTCGGCTAGGCCCTCGGCCAGCGGGGTGTCATCCCCCGCCGGGATCAGAAATACCCCGCCATGCTCACTGCGCATGTAACTGGTGCACTCATGCGGGGAGTAGTAACCGGCGATTTGGCGCAGCTCCAGGGGCTGATGCGGTGGCACCAGCAGCCCCTGTTCGATGACGAACGCCTTCAGGCGGTCACTCTCTTCCCGATAGGCCCGCAGGCGCGCCTCACCCTGCAGCCTGGGCAGCTCCGCCAGTTGCTCGCCCAGGCGGTCCGTCTGCATACCTTGCTCCTCCAGCTGCTGCTGGATCCGTGCCTGGACCAGCCGCGCCATGTGCAGGGCATCCTCGCTGGTCAGCTTCAGTTGATGGCGGTGAAGGAGCAGGTGTTCCACCAGTTCACTGCCGCAGTCGGCGGTGCCCGCCACCCGGGGGGCCAGCGCCTTCACCAGGAACTCGCGGTAGTCGGCAATCGCCTCCACCACCTCCCCGAGCAGGGCCTGCATGCGCCCCTGTTCGGCGCAGCACTCGCGGGTCTGGGGCAGCTCCCCCCCCAGCTGCCGGAGCCAGGGAAGACCGGTGTCTATGCCCTCCAGGGCATCCGCCAGCCATAGACTGGAGACCGTCTCCGGCAGTTCCGCGAGCCGCCCGCGGGCCCGTCGCAGGCAGTTGGGGGTGGATTCCAGCAGCCCCCGCATGGCCTCGCAGAAGTGCTCGGGCTGGCGCACCACCAGCTCTTGCAGGGCGCGCAGGGGCAGGTATCTGGCGGGGTCGCGGTGGCGGCAGTCGTGTTCCAGCAGGGTGCGGTGTTCAATGGCGACGGTGTCGAAGATCAGCCGCAGGTCGAGCTGCCGGTCGGCATCCAGGGCCTGGTAGTCAAGTTCCTGCAGGCCCACCATGAGGTTGCCCAGCCAGGAGGCCAGGGCCCCCACGTCGTCGTCTCCGTCCGCCGCCAGCAGCCCCTCGTAGCCCGATACCCCGGCAAAGATCGCGGCGATCGGATGGTACCTGAACCAGACCTTGTAGAATTCACTGATCAGCTCATCGAAGACCGCCGCCTCAGACATCGCGGATCTCATAGTCGTGGCTGATCTGGGCCGTCCTCCCCAGCATGATGGAGGCCGAACAGTACTTCTCGGCGCTCAGGGAGATCGCCCGGGCCACCTGTTTTTCGCTCAGCCCGTGACCGCTGACGACGAAGTGGGCATGGATGCGGGTAAACACTTTGGGATCCTGTGCCGAGCGCTCCGCCTCCAGCTCCACCACGCAGTCCGTGACCTGCTGGCGTGCCCGCTTGAGGATGTGCAGGACATCGAACTGGGTACAGCCCCCCATCCCCAGCAGCAACATCTCCATCGGTCGTACCCCCAGGTTGCGCCCGCCGTGTTCCGGCGGACCGTCCATCACCACTCCGTGGCCGCTGCCGGCCTCACCCAGCATGGTGGCCTGTTCGACCCATTTGATTCTCGCCTTCATGGAGACTCCGTTTGTTTCTGCAGCTGCCGGCCACCAGGCATTCAGGCGCCTTTTCCCGCCAGTGGGAAAGGGCCGGGGCAAGGAGAAATGTGGGACCGTTCGCCTATTCTTTCACTAGTTGTTTTATTTGGCTCGCGATATGTTACTTTAGTTCTCAGGGTTTTGCCGACTCGACAGGCTCCCGGAGCTTGCTACACTTGCCCGGCAAGGCCCCCGTACGCATCCACCAGTCGAGACGCAGGATCATGACGATCATAAAGCCACCCCCCCAGGAACCCGAGTACCTTCAACGATTTCTCTCCTTCTGTCACCGCCGGCGCTATCCCAAGAACACCGAAATCATCCACATCGGCGACCCGGCCGATATCCTCTACTACCTCACCGAGGGTTCGGTGGCGGTCTATATCGAGGACGACGACGGCCGCGAGATCATCCTCACCTATCTCAACAAGGGGGAGTTCATCGGCGAGATGGGGCTGTTCGTCCCCGAGCCCAAACGCAGCGTCATGGTGCGCACCCGCACTCCCTGCCAGATCGCCGAGATCAGTTACCAGCGCCTGGAGCAGCTGTTCGACCACGACCTGAAGGAGTACACCAAGGATATCCTCTACGCCGTAGGGGCCCAGCTCTCCCAGCGCCTGATGCGCACCAGCACCAAGGTAGGCCACCTCGCCTTCTTCGACGTCACCGGACGCATCGCCCGCACCCTGCTCGACCTATGCAAGGAGCCGGACGCCATGACCCACCCGGACGGCATGCAGATCCGCATCACCCGCCAGGAGATCGGTCGCATCGTCGGCTGCTCCCGGGAAATGGCCGGGCGGGTCCTGAAGAACCTCGAGGAGCAGGGGCTGATCAGCGTCAGCGGCAAGACCATCGTGGTCTTCGGCACCCGCTGAGTCGCCCACTCAGCCAAACAACTCCCGCAGCCGCGCGCCCGGATCCGCAGCGCGCATGAAGGCCTCCCCCACCAGGAAGGCGTGGACCTGGTGGTCGCGCATCAGGGCCACGTCGCGGCGGCTGTGGATGCCGCTCTCGGTCACCAGGATGCAGTCTGCCGGGATCTGCCCGAGCATCCCCAGGGTGGTATCCAGGCTCACCTCGAAGCTGCGCAGATCGCGGTTGTTGATACCGACCAGCCGGTTGCCCAGGGGCAGCACCCGCGCTAGCTCCGCCACGTCGTGAACCTCGATCAGCACGTCCATGCCCAGCTGGTGAGCCAGCTCGTTGAGTTCGTTCAGCTGGGCGTCTTCCAGGCAGGCGGCGATCAACAGGATGCAGTCGGCGCCGATCGCCCGGGACTCGTAGACCTGGTAGGGGTCGATGATGAACTCCTTGCGGATCACCGGCAGCGCGCAGGCCGCCCGCGCCGCTTCCAGGTAGGCTTCGCTGCCCTGAAAGAAGTCCCGGTCGGTGAGCACCGAGAGACAAGCCGCGCCGCCCGCGGCATAACTGCTGGCGATCTCTGCCGGCTGGAACGCCTCCCGCAACACCCCCTTGCTGGGCGAGGCCTTCTTATCTCCGCGATCACCGCCGCCTGGCCGGCAGCGATCCTGGTGGCGATGGCCCGGACGAAGCCGCGCACCGGATCGGCGGCCTGCGCCCGCTCCCGCAGCCGCTCCAGGGGCTGCTGCTGGCGGCGCTGGGCGACCTCCTCGTGCTTGCGCCTGACTATCCTCTGCAGGATATCGGGCAACCCGCGCGTCACTGGTCGAAGCTCTGCGTGAGGATCACCAGCCGGTCGAGGCGGTTGCGCGCCTCACCGCTGGCGATCGCCTGATCGGCCAGCTCCACCCCCTCCATCAGGTCCCTGGCGCGGCCGGCGGCGTAGATTGCGGCGCCGGCATTGAGGACCACGATGTCCCGAGCCGGGCCGGACTTGTCCTCCAGCACCTCGCGGATCATCGCCAGGCTCTGGCGGGCGTCGTCCACCTTGAGGCCACCGATGGGGATGCGGCGGATGCCGAAGTCCTCCGGGCGGATGGCGTAGCGGCGGATCTGCCCCTCCTTGAGTTCCGCCAGGTCGCTGGCGGCACCGCAGCTGATCTCGTCCAGCCCATCGCGGGAGTGGACCACCAGGACATGTCGGCTGCCGAGCCGCTGCAGGACCTCGGTGAGGGGTTCCAGCAGCTCCTCGCTGAATACCCCCAGCAGCTGGTTGGGCACCCCCGCCGGGTTGGTGAGGGGGCCCAGCACGTTGAAGAGGGTGCGCACCCCCATCTCCTTGCGTGGGCCGATGGCGTGCTTCATGGCGCTGTGGTGGCCGGGGGCGAACATGAAGCCGACCCCCAGCTCACGCACGCATTGGGCCACCTGCCCGGGGGTCAGGTCGAGGCGGATGCCCGCCGCCTCCAGCACGTCGGCGCTGCCAGACTTGCTGGAGACCGAGCGGTTGCCGTGCTTGGCCACGTGACAGCCGGCGGCGGCGGCGACGAACATACTGGCGGTGGAGACGTTGAAGGTGCCGGAGGCGTCGCCGCCGGTACCGACGATATCCACGGGGTAGGGCAGATCGCCGATATCGACCCCGGAGGCCAGCTCGCGTATCACCGCGGCGGCGGCGGCGATATCGGTCACGGTCTCGCCCTTCATGCGCAGGCCGATGAGAAACCCGCCGATCTGCGCCGGGGTGGCGGTACCGGTCATGATCTCGCGCATCACCGCGCTCATCTCCGCGGAATCCAGGTCCTGTTTCTCCAGGACCCTGGCGATCGCCTGTTGCATATCCATAACTCTATCCTCTAAGTGTCCTTTAATGTGGAAATACATCAGGGGTTTCCCTGACCGTGGCTTTCGAAAGGGTTTGCCGGGACCTTTGGGTGAGTGTATGCAGCAGGGATGCTGCATTCAAGCCTACAAGGATGTATTCACGGCGTCTCACCCAAAGGTCCCGACAAACCCTCGACCAACGAGGATATTGCGCACCAACGCACGGATTCAGGTTTTCCATGATCTGGGGTGCGGGCGACCTCGGCCTCATGAGGGTTAGTGTGAAGCAACCTGTCCCCCGGGAAGGACGAAGACTAGCTACCCTCGATGAAGTTCTTCAGCAGCTCATGGCCGTGCCGGGTGAGGATCGACTCCGGGTGGAACTGCACGCCCTGGACGTCGAACTCCCGGTGGCGCACCCCCATGATCTCGTCCAGCTGCCCGTCCCGTTCGGTCCAGGCGGTCACCTCCAGGCACTCCGGCAGGCCCTCCCGTTCGATCACCAGGGAGTGATAACGAGTCGCCTCGAAGGGGTTCTCCAGGCCCCTGAAGACCCCGCTGCCGGTATGGTGGATGGGTGAGGTCTTGCCGTGCATCACCGCCCGGGCATGCACGATGCGGCCTCCGAAGGCCTGGCCGATGGACTGGTGGCCGAGGCAGACCCCGAGCAGCGGGATGCGCCCGGCGAAGGCCCTGATCGCCGCCACCGAGATGCCCGCCTGATCCGGCGTGCAGGGCCCGGGAGAGATGACGATCCGCTCCGGCGCCAGGCGCTGGATACCGTCGATGTCGATCTCGTCGTTGCGCACCACCCGCACCTCCGCCCCCAGCTCACCCAGGTACTGCACCAGGTTGTAGGTGAAGGAGTCGTAGTTGTCGATCATCAGCAACATGGTCAGCCCTCCCCGTCCATGGCCTCGCAGGCGTGGCGGTCGATCCCGGCCTCCGCCAGGGCCACCGCCCGGAAGACCGCCCGGCCCTTGTTCATGGTCTCCTTCCACTCCAGTTCCGGCTGGGAGTCGGCGACGATGCCGGCGCCGGCCTGGATGTGCAGGGTCTGGTCCTTGATCACCGCGGTGCGGATGGCGATGGCGGTATCCATGTTGCCGTTCCAGGAGATATAGCCGATGGCGCCGGAGTAGATGCCCCGCTTGACCGGCTCCAGCTCATCGATGATCTCCATGGCGCGGATCTTCGGCGCCCCGCTCACGGTGCCGGCGGGGAAGGTGGCGCGCAGCACGTCCATGGCCGACAGGCCGGGGCGTAGCCGCCCCACCACATTGGAGACGATATGCATCACATGGGAATAGCGCTCGATGATGAACTGGTCGGTCAGGCGCACGCTGCCGATCTGGGCTACCCGGCCGGTGTCGTTGCGACCCAGGTCGATCAGCATCAAGTGCTCGGCGCGCTCCTTTGGATCGGCCAGTAGCTCCTGTTCCAGCGCCAGGTCCTCCTCTTCCGTATAGCCACGGCGCCTGGTGCCGGCGATGGGGCGCACCGTCACCACCCCATCCTCCAGGCGGGTGAGGATCTCCGGCGAGGAGCCGACCACGTGAAACGCCCCCAGATCGAGGTAGTACATGTAGGGCGAGGGATTGAGTCCGCGCAGCGCCCGGTAGAGGTCCAGGGGCGGGGCCTGGAAGGGGATGGAGAGGCGTTGGGAGATCACCACCTGCATGCAGTCCCCCTCGAGGATGTATTCACGGATCCGCTCCACTGCCTGCTTGAAGGCCTGCTCGGTGAAGCCAGAGACGAAATCCGCCTCGTCCACCTGGCGGGGGGGCCGGCAGGTCGCCGGGGGGAGGGCCTGCTGCATGGCCTGGAGCAGCTCGCGGATACGCCCCTGCGCCCCCTCCAGGGTGCCACCAGCGGTCGGGTCCACATGCACCGTGACGAACATGCGCCCGCTGAGATTGTCGAACACCACCAGCTCGTCCGAGACCATCAGCAGGATGTCCGGGGTCTCCAGCCGGTCCGGGTTGGGGCACTCCCCCAGGCGAGGTTCGATATAGCGGATGATGTCATAGCCGAAATAGCCCACCAGGCCACCGTTGAAGCGTGGCAGACCGTCTATCTCTGCCACCCGGTAGCGCTGTTGGAAGGACTCGATCCAGGCCAGCGGGTCCGCCACCTCGGCGCTCTCCACCGTCTCTCCGTCGCTCACCACCTCGACCCGCTGTCCATAGACCCGCACCTGGGTACGGCAGGGCAGGCCGATGATCGAGTAGCGCCCCCACTTCTCGCCCCCCTGCACTGACTCGAACAGGTAGCTGTAGGGTGCATTGGCCAGCTTGAGGTAGACACTCAGGGGCGTATCGAGGTCCGCCAGGACCTCGCAGACGACCGGGATACGGTTGAAGCCCTGCTTGGCCAGGGCGGCGAATTCTTGGGGGGTCATGGTGCTCTCCAGACAACGGGTGACGGGCAGGCAAACGGCTTGCTGGCAATCACCAACGCCATCGCGTACCGGTCTTCAGTGTCTTGTTGGAGGAGCAGGGGAACATCGGGCCTTGCTGGTAGGTTATTCTTCGGTCCACCTTGGGCCCCCAAGGATAATGCAAAAGCCCGATGGGACTCAAGCAGACCACACCGCCATCCAGGCAGGGCGGGTCGAGCCTCGTCCTACTTTGTCAGATTCTGCTGGCTAGGCCTGGATTTAAGACCCATTGACAGCCTGACAAAGCAGCACTAGACGGTGGCCGGCAGCAGACCCTCGATCTCCACCAGGGAGTCGATCACCGCATCCGGGTGGTAGGCGCGGATATCCTCGCCATGGTTGTAGCCGTAGCTCATGCAGATGATCTGAAAGCCGGCGGCACGGGCCGCCTTCACGTCGCTCTGGGAATCACCGATCATCAGGGCATCGGCGGGGGCCACGCCGAACTGCTCGGCGGCGTACAGCAGCGGTAGGGGATCGGGCTTCTTCTTCGCCAGGGTGTCGCCGGAGACCACCAGCTCGAATGGGTCGCGAATCCCCAGGTCCCGCAGCAGCGGCAGGGTGAACCGGGCCGCCTTGTTGGTCACACAGCCGAGCCGGTAGCCCGCCGCCTGGAGATAGTCCAGCCCCTCGCGGACCCCCGGATAGAGCAGCGAGCGCTTGGAGGTGTTTTCGGCGTAGAGTTCCAGAAAGATCGGGTAGGCGCGTGCGAATTCCGCAGCCTCGGGTTCCCCCTCCAGCCGGCCTATCAGGGCCCGGCGCACCAGCCGCTCCACCCCGTTGCCCACCCAGTCGCGCACCCGCGCCTCGCCATGGGGCGGGCGGCCGAGCCGTCGCATCATCTCGTCCACGCACCAGGCCAGGTCGGGTACGCTGTCCACCAGGGTCCCGTCCACGTCGATGAGGATCATCTCCGGGTTCAACATGTCGTCCGCTCCAGTGAGGTGCAATGGGGTGCCCCTGTCATGCCGGGTATGGCAAGGGGAAAGACTGGCTCGTGGATGGCCGGCTTCAGACCTTGGCCAGCTCTGCCCGCATCTTGGCGACGATGCTGTCGTAGCGATGGGGGTCGCTCTCCTCGGGGAAGCCGAAGATGCCGGAACCGGAGACGAAGGTGTCGGCACCGGCCGCCTTGATCCCGGCGATATTGTCGACCTTGACCCCGCCATCGATCTCCAGGCGAATATCCAGGCCCGAATCGTCGATCAGCTTGCGGCAGGCCCGCAGCTTGTCCATGGTGGCGGGGATGAAGCTCTGCCCACCGAAGCCCGGGTTGACCGACATCAGCAGGATCATATCGACCTTGTCGAGCACATAGTCCAGGTAGGAGAGGGGAGTGGCGGGATTGAACACCAGGCCGGACTTGCACCCCTCCGCGTGGATCAGCTGCAGGGAGCGGTCGATATGCTCGGAGGCCTCCGGGTGGAAGGTGATATAGGTGGCGCCCGCCTTAGCGAAATCGGGGATGATGCGGTCCACCGGCTTGACCATCATGTGGACATCGATATCGGCGGTCACCCCGTGTTTGCGCAGGGCGTCACACACCAGCGGACCGATCGTCAAGTTGGGTACATAGTGGTTGTCCATGACATCGAAATGGACGATATCGGCGCCGGACGCCAGTACGTTATCGACTTCCTCGCCCAGTTTGGCGAAGTCCGCCGAGAGGATGGAGGGTGCGATCTTATCTGCTTGACGAGCCATATTTTCTCTCCTGCTCTGAAGGTCGCCAGCGCCGGCTGCCGGCCCTGGATCCGGTCTGGGGCCTAGGCCCCAGGCAATGAGTGGACAGGTATCTTACCCTGCGCGGCGACACTCTACCCCAAAGGCAGGGCTTTTGCAGCCTCCAGCCTCCCGGGGCGCCTCCGGCTCCATGCCGGCGATGGCGGCCTGCCCCGGCGATACTTGCTATGCTGTGGGGCAACCAGCCACTCGATGGGCCCGTGCATGTATCCTTACACCCTTCCCCTGTTGCTACTGGCACTGCTGATGGGCGGCAGCGGCCAGGCCTCCAACCTGATGCGCGAGCAGCGTATCGCCGCTGAGATCACCCGGGGCCCGGTGGGCGGGGAGCTGCTATGGCTGCAGGCGGGCCAGACCCGGTTTCTCGCCATCCACAGCCCGGCGACCACTCGCAAGACCCTGGGAGGTGTGATCCTGCTGCACGACATGGGAGGCCATCCGGACCGGGCGGAGGTGATCCGCCCCCTGCGCCTCTATCTGCCGACACGGGGCTGGGACTGCCTCTCCATCCAGCTGCCCGTCGCCGCGCGGGGGGCCGACGCCCAGGCCTACCGGCCGCTGATCCCCCAGGCCGCGGCGCGTATCCAGGCCGCCATCGACTACTTCAAGGGCAGAAACGACCGCAATCTGATCCTGCTCGGCCATGGTCTGGGGGCGCGCATGGCCCTGGAGTCTCTCGCCAGGCGCCAGCCCAAGGAGGTCAGGGCCCTGGTGGCCATCGGCCTGCCCACCCCCCCTCGCCAGGCGGACAACCCGGTGACCCGGGCCATGGCGCGGCTCCAGATCCCCATGCTCGATCTATTCGGTGAATTCGACCTGGAGCCGGTCACCCGCGGCGCCGGGGTCCGCCGCCGGGCCGCCCGGCGGGCAGACCTCGACTATCGGCAGGTGCGGGTAGCAGGGGCGGACCACAGCTTCAGCGCCCTGCAGCGCGCGCTGCAGCTGCGGGTAGCCGCCTGGCTGAAACGGGTCGCCGGCCGGGAGATCACGGGCCCACGGCCATCAACTGATTGATCCGGCGTACGTAATAGCGGGTCTCCGGGGGTGTGAAGGGGGCCACCTCCTGCCACGCATGGACCTCGCCATGTTTCCGTTTGGCCCGCCGGAAGGCCTTGTTGACGCTGCCGAAACCCGCGTTGTAGCTGGCCAGGGCGAAGTTGAGCCGCTGCTCGGTGGGCAGGCCCTTCTTCCAGCGGCGATAGAGCATGTGATCGTAGAAGATCCCCGCCGCGATGTTCCAGCGCGGGTCGTCGATATTCGAGAAGTAGGGGTTCTTGCGTTTGATCTCGGCGTAAGTGGCCGGCATGATCTGCATGATCCCCTTGGCGCCCGCCGGACTGTGGGCCTGTGGGCTCAGCCCCGACTCGGCGATACCCTGGGCCTTGAACCAGCGCCAGTCGAAGTGGGGGCCGAAGTAGTGTTTGGTGTATTTGCGGAAGAAGCGGTCGTACTGATCGGGCCACTGGTAGTGACCGAGCTGACGGGTCAGGCTCGCCAACGCCAGCGACGGCAGCAGGACCAGTAGCAGTAACCAGCGCAGGGTCAATTGAGCCCCAGTCCGATGACCAGCCCCAGGGCCGTGCCTATGCCTATGAAGATCCCCATGACCATCACCCCGACCGCCAGGTTGCCCTTGCGCAGCTCCTCCGGGATGCTGAAACTGACGATATGACTGAACACCTTACAGCCAAACCACATGAAGAAGATGGTCAGCAGGCCACCGAACACGGCGTAGATGAAATTCAGCAGGATGGGGTCGAGGCTGTCGCTCATATATTTAACCCGCCTTATTCTTGGTGGATCGCGGAACTGCCCACCCAGGGATGGGGCAAATGTAAAATCTTTCGCGACAGCCCCGCGGGGGTGAGGCGCGGGGATGTGTCGCACAGAGGCTCCAGCCTGTCGCTGCCTGGGTGGAGCGGTACTGCTGATGAGTTACGATCGCTTTCATATAGTTATCCTAGGCTTCAGCCGCCACCATCGACGAGGCGGGTCAAGACTCCGGGGGAAACAAATTCGGGTTCAATGGCCCGTCCCTGGACAACAGGAGACAAGCATAGGCAACCGCCCGCCGTCTCTCAAGTTTTTATGGGTCGACCGGTCATCGGCGGCCTCAGCGCATACCCCGGGACTCCTTGATCAGTTCATAGGCCTTGCGGATCTCCTTGGTCTTCTGCACCGCCAGCTTCATCATCTCCTCCGGCAATCCCTTGGCCACCAGCTTGTCCGGGTGGTGCTGGCTCATGAGCCGGCGGTAGGCCTTTTTCACCTCCTGATCACTGGCGCCAGGCTTCACATCGAGGATCGCGTAGGCATCCGCCAGCGACAACCCCTGGGGCGCTGCGGCCTGGCGTCGACCGGCCCCATGGCGCTCGGCGCGAATCATCTGCTCCAGGCGGCGGAAGGTGAATTCGGAGATATTGAGGCGTTCACAGATGTGTAGCAGCAGCGCCTCCTCCGCCGCATCCATGCGCCCATCCGCATAGGCGGCCTGCAGCTGGATCTCCAGGAACATCTGCACCAGGGTCTGGCGCCGGTGGCACTCCTGACGGAACTGTTCCAGCACCTGATCCAGCGGAAAGTCATCCGCCTTGCCCTGGTTGAACAGGCGGATCGCGGTCTGGCGCATCTCCGGCGACAGGGACATCTGAGACATCACCATCTCTGCCAGGCCGATCTCCTCGGCCGTGACCCGGCCGTCCGCCTTGGCGACCCGCCCCATGACCGTGAAGGTGGCGGTGAAAAAGGCGGTCTGCACCCTCTCCCGGTCACCGCTGTCCCACTCGATCCCTCCAGCCGGCAGGCCCTCCAGTCCCTTGTCGAACTTGTGCCCGAGGGCCGCCCCCAGGACCGCCCCCAAGGGGCCACCGAGCATGAACCCGAAGGCGCCTCCAACCAGTTTTCCCCACCAGCTCAAACGCTCACTCCCGCAATCCACGATGAAGTCGATGCCACATTCTAACAGCCGTCGGGAAAAAAGCAGGTCCCGGAGGGCGTCAGGCTACTTGCCATGCAGGTACTGCTCGTCCTGGAAGGAGTAGACCCAGGTGGGGCAGTAGAGCACCAGAATGGTGATCAGCCAGCCGTTGATCACCGCCTCGGGGAAGAACATCAGGGGAAAGAAGGGCATGATGGTGACCTGCAGCTCCGCCATGCTGGAGGCGCCGCTGAACACCAGCAGATAGACTGCGGCATAACCGCTGATATAGGCCACCAGCCAGCCGGTGAGAAAGCCGTTGCCCAGCACATAGACGAAGAAGTGTCTGGGCAGCCAGGAGCGGACCAGCACCAGCGAGACCTGGGTCAGGGTGATCGGCAGCAGGGCGACGGTGAACCCGCTCACCAGCAGGCTCTGCCAGCCGAACCCGGCGTTGATGGTGACCGCCAGCAGTGCCAGGCTGGCGACCACCAGCCCCAGCGACCAGCCGAACATCAGGGTGATGGTGGTCACCCCCAGGAGATGGAAGGAGAGCCCGGGGTGGACCTGGCCCCGCATGTGCCAGAGCACGATCAGGGCCACTATACCCCCCAGAAAGACGTGGATCTGCCCCGGCTTCAACAGGCGCCGCCAGGGCGCCATGCGCAGGGCCTGCAGCAGGGCCAGGGCATAGATCGCCCCCAGCCACCAGAGCTGGGTCGCGGAAAACAGACGGCCATCGAGTTCCATGGAGGAGATCACCTACTATTCTGGGCTGTACAGGAGTATGTCAGGGCCTACAATGCTCGGCTAGACCCCCACTGACGCACAGGTGACCCCATGCTCTATCGCCCCCTTGGCGCGACCGGTATCCAGGTCAGCGCACTCTGCCTGGGTACCATGACTTTTGGCGAACAGAACAGCGAGGCGGAGGCGCATGCCCAGCTCGATCTGGCCCTGGACCAGGGTATCAACTTCTTCGACACGGCCGAGATCTACCCGGTTCCTCCCCGGACCGAGACCCAGGGGCTGACGGAACGCTATATCGGCAGCTGGCTGGCCCGCCGCGGGGGACGCGACCGGATCGTCCTCGCCACCAAGGTGGCCGGCCCCGCCGACTGGCTGCCCTATCTACGGGACGGACGGTTGCACCTCGACCGGCGCAATATCGAGACGGCACTGAACGCCAGTCTGCGACGGTTGGGCACCGATTACATTGACATCTATCAGTTGCACTGGCCCGACCGCCAGACCAACTTCTTCGGCAAACTCGGCTATCGACACCAGCAGGACGACCCGGGCACGCCGATCATGGAGACCCTGCAGGTGCTCGACGAGCTGCGCCAGGCGGGGAAGATCCGCCATGTGGGTGTCTCCAATGAGACCCCCTGGGGGCTGATGCGTTACCTGGAGCTGGCGCGGGCCGGGCAACTACCCCGGGTGGTCAGCATCCAGAACCCCTACAATCTGCTCAACCGCATCTTCGAGATCGGCCTGGCGGAGATCAGCCACCGCGAGCAGTGCGGCCTGCTCGCCTATTCGCCCCTGGCCTTCGGGATGCTCACCGGCAAATACCTGGAGGGACGCCCGGCAGGGGCCCGGCTGACCCTGTATGAGCGTTTCGACCGCTACTCCAACCCCCAGGCCGAATGGGCCACCCGGGCCTATGTGGAGCTGGCCCGGCAGCACCAGCTGGAACCGGCCCAGATGGCCCTGGCCTGGGTCACCAGCCAGCCCTTCGTCACCAGCAACATCATCGGCGCCACCGACCTGGCGCAACTGCGCATGAACCTGGAGAGCCTGCAGCTGCAACTCGATGACTCGGTGCGCCAGGGCATCGAGGCCATCCACCGACGCCAGCCCAATCCCGCCCCCTGAAGTCGGCTTGCAATGGCCTGCCAATGAACCCACTTCCAGGAGTGGTAGCGACTCCGATCGATGGCATAATAGTCACGGACAACCAAAGACCATGCCCCAGGCTGACCGAGACAACGGAGCAGGCAAGACCATGACGAAAACGAAGATCCGCATTGGCAACTGGTTCAGGACGGTGGAGGGCGAAAACCTCGAGATCGTCGCCTATGACCCGGAGGAAGGGGTGATCGAGGTTCAGTTCTACGACGGTACCGTCGAGGAGTACGACCTGGACGACTGGGAGGAGTTGGAGGCCAAGCCGATCGCCCCCCCCGAGGACTGGGCCGGCTCCTACGATGTCAGTTCCGACGACTATGGGGTCGACCTGGACCGGCCGGCCGGGGATGCCCACCTCAACCCCCTGTACAAACTGGACGAAGAGGAGTGACTCACCCTTAAAGATCCCCCGTAGGGAGCCGCTAGAGAAGGTAACGGCAACTTCCATGACGATGCAGGAGGTGCAGCATGAAAAGGGTATTCGATATGGCCACGGGCCAGCCGCTGGAGGCCCCTTCGAGCGAACCGGCCAGGCGCCAGGACGTGGACCCAGGGGCCGTTGACCGGCCTCAACCCCGGCTGGCGGAGCTGACCGCAGAGGCCCGCCACCACCCGGCCTTCCCTCCCCAACTGGCCCGGGCGGATCTGGAGGGCTTTCTCCGGCGCATGGGCTGAGCCCCCACCCGGCAGAGCCGCCTGCCCCCAGCCTCAGCCATGGACGGAGACCAGCCCCGCCAGTCCCTGCTGACCGCATTTGCGGCCCGCCAACGCGACCGCCTGCCCCAGCACGGCGTCTGGGGAACCGCCCTGCGAGATGCCATGGATCACTGCCGCGTTGAACACATCCCCGGCCCCCAGACTGTCCACCAGCCGGGCCGGTGGCCGGGCCGGCCGGTGCTGGGGCACCTCCCCCGGGACCTGCACCCAGCCGCCCTGCTCGCCCCAGGCCGCAAACAGCAGGGCCCGGGGATTCTGGTCGCGCAGGGCATGCAACAGGGCCGGGCCATCCCCATGGCCCTTGGCCCGGGCATAGGCGCGGCCGCTCAGCAGCAGATCCACATAGGGGATGAGGCGTTCGATTCCCGCACGGGGCTTCTCCAGCTCTAGGGAGACAGGGCACTGCGGGTGTTGATCTCTGAGTCGCCGCAGCATCTCCAGGGTCTCGGGCACATTGCGGCCCTCGAAATGGACCCAGTCGTAGCGCCCGAGTTGGATCCTGGCGAAATCCTCTGCAGTATACTCCGGCAGCTTGCGGTGGTGGACGATGGTGCGGCTGCCGCTGGCCCGGCTCAGCAGCACGCAGGAGATCGGGGAGGTACCCGGCAGACGGCGACAGGCAGAGGTATCTATCCGGTAACGGGCCAGGTCCTGGAGGATCGGTTCGGCATCCGCCCCCTCGGCCAGGGTGCCGGCCCAGCTGCACCTGTGTCCCAACTGGCTCAGCACCACCAGGGTGTTGGTGGCATTACCACCCCGGGCCAGGCGCTGCTCCAGGGCGCGGACCTCCGCGTCTTCCACTGGATAGGCCGTTACCTGGCTAATGATGTCCAGGGTGGCGACGCCGACCGCGAGGAGCTTCATGATCCAGGCGCTACTCAGCCCTTGCGGAACAGCCTGCCCAGCTTCTTGCGCTGCACCCGCTGCACGGCCGCCTGCCCATCCAACTCCGGCAGACTGGGGCCATCCACTGCGGCCGCCGCTTCCCGCTCCTCCGAGGTGCCGGCGGGCCGGTCCAGCACGCCGGTCTTGTGCAGCAGCAGCTCCAGCTTGCGCCGCAACTCGTCCACCTCCTTGTCCCGGTCCTCGATGGCGTCCTCCAGGGTGCGGCACTGGGACTGGGAGAGCCGCAACAGCTGCTCCTTCTCACTCAGCGCCCGCTGCTGCGAGTCGAGCTCCTGACGCAGGGCCTGCAAGGCGGCCGCCTCACTGACCTCCCGCTCGACCGAACCCATGCCCCGGCCTTCGGCCTCCGCCAGGCGCTGGCGCATCGCTTCCAGGTCCTCTGAAGCCTGACGGCGCACCATCTCCAGCTCGCTACGCAGGGCGCTCAACTCCCCATCGCCGCTGAACGACTGCACTTCCTGGATCTGTTCGATGTAGGTCTCGATGACACCGCGCAGATCCAGCACCTCCCGCTTCAGCTTTTGCACCTGCGCCCGTGCTTCATCCCGTTCCCCTTCCAGACCCTCGACCTGGTGGTGCAGCTCATCGAGCTGGGGCAGCAGATCACCCGCCAACTGGGAGTCCTCGCCCTGCAGACGCGTCTCGAGCATCTCCGAGTGCATCTGGTTGTTTTCGTCCATCAGCTGGCCGAACTGTTCACGCAACTGCGCCAGCTGGCTGGCCAAGGCCTCCTTCTCGGACTGGAGCTGGCGATTGGCCTGTTCGAGCCCTTCCATCTCCTCGCCCAGCATCTCCACCGCCGTCTCCTGGACCTGCCGCTCACGGCGCAGGACATCCGCCTGCTGGGCCTGCGCCTCGGCCTTCTGACGCCTTCGTTGTTCGGCCCTCACCTGGGCCTCCAGGTGGCGGATCTCATCCCCCGCATCGTCCGCCAGCTGACTCTCCATCTCCAGCTGCACCTCGCGCAGCCCTTCGATGGTGCCCTGGAGTTCGTCGATCCGCTGCCTGGCCGCCTGCAGCTCCTGGGCCAGTGCCTGCTCCTGCTCGGCCTCACCGGCGCTGGCCTCCTGCTCCGTCCGGGCGGCCTCCAGGGCCTGCTCGAGTTCCGCGATCCGGGATTGCTGCTCCAGCTGTTGCGCCCTGAACACCCCCACCTCATCCTGCAGGTCCGCCTGCCGGGACTCCAGCTTCTGGTTGGCCGCCTGCTGGCCGGCGAGTTCATCCAGCAGGCCCTGCTCCCGGGCCTGCGCCTGCTCACGATCCTGCGCCCGCTCGGAGCGGGCGTCCTCCAACGCCCCCCGCAGCTGCTGCAACTCTTGCTGCAGGCCGGCGATCCGCTCACGTTCAGCGGTCTCCCTCGCCTCCAGGGCGGAGCGGGCCTCCGCCAGCTGCCCCACCGTCTGCTCCCGATCGGCCTCTAACCTGGTCACGACCTCCTGCAGCTCCTGCAGCCGTTGCTCGGCCTGGTGCTTCTCCTGCTCCTTCTCCTGGAGTGATTGATCGGCGATCTCCACCGCCTCTTCCGCAGTCTCCAGGGAGCGCTTGAGGAACTCCTCCCGTTCCAGGTGCTCAGCCAGATCATCCTCCAGGCGCTGCTGTTGCGCCTGGCCGGCCTCCAGCCCCTGCCGGCTCTCCTCGGCAGCCTGCCGGGCCGCTGCCAGGTCGGCCTGCAGGCGCTCCAGCTCCTGCCGTTGGCCCGCCTCGATCTCGGCCTGTGCTTGCTCGGCCTGGCTGAGCCGCTCCCTGAGGGTCTGCTCGCTGTCACTCAGTTGCTGGTTCTCCCGCTGCACCGCCTGCAATGCCCCTTCCAGGTCGGACCGCTGCGCTTCCACCTCCGTGAGCCGCTGCTGCAGCGCCTGCTCCTGGTGGTGCAGTGCGTCGAGTTCTTCCCCGGCCGTGGCGCCGGCTCGCCAGGCCGCTTCCAGCCCTTCGCGGGCCTCGACCAACTCGGCTTGCAGGGTCTCCAGACGGCCCTCGGCATCGGCCTGTGCCGCCTCACCTTGACTGCGCAGCGCCTCCAGCTGCTGTTCCAGCCCATCCCGCTGCTGTCCCAATTGCTCCAACTCTTCTGCCAGTTGGGCATGCTCCTGCCGCTCCCGATTCAGGGTCTGCGCCAATTGGGCCTGCTCCTCTCGGGCCGCCTCGGCGGCCGCCTGGACCTCCTGCCGGGCCGCTTCTTGGACCTCCCGCTCGGCCTCCAACCGTTCGATCCGTTCGCTCAGCTGCTGGCGTTCACTGAGCAACCCGTCGTGCGTCTCCCCCAGGGCCTGGTGGGCCGCCTGCAGCTGGCGCAGCTGGTTGAGTGCCGAACTCAGCTCCTGTTGCAGCAGCGCCATGACCTCGGCGTTCTGCCGCTGCCCCTCCTCCCCTTCGGCACGCGCGGCCTGCAACTGCTGCTCCAGGTGCCGATTCCGCTCTTCCAGCTGCGCGCTGGATTGCTCGGCCTGGCGCCTTTCATCCGCCACCGAGGCCAGGGCGTCGCGCCCCTCAGTCAGTTCCCGCTGCAGGCCCTCCAGCTGTTGCCGGTAGTCGGCCTCCGACGCTTCGGCGCTTTGCTGCAGCGCCTCCAGCTCATCTTCGAGGGTGTGCCGGCCCGCCTCCAACTCATCCACCCGCTGCTGCAACTGGCCGCCTTCACCCCGTTGCCGCTCGAGCTCCCGGGTCAGCTCCGCCTGCTCTTCGGTGAACCGCATGTGGGCCGCTTCCGCCTCCTGCAGGGCCTGCTGCAGGCCCTCCATCGCCACTTTTCGCTGCTCCAGCTCGCCTTGCAACTGATCTACCCTGGCATCGAGTTCCTGACGTATCTGCAGCACTCGATCCCGTTCCTCCACCAGCTCGGTCTGACTGGCCTGGGCCGTCGCCAGCTCCTGTTGCAGGCTCGTCAGGGCTTCTGCGGACTGCCGCTGCCCCGCCTCCGCCTCGGCCTGGATTGCCTGCAACTGCTGTTGCAACTGCCGGTTCTGCGCCTCCAGCTCCGCACGCTCCTGTTCGGCCTGCTGGCGCAGGGATGCCTGCTCCTGGCGGCCCTGATCGAGGCGTTCCTGCAGCTGCGCCAAGGCTTCGGCCTGGCTCTCTCCCTGACGCCGCTCGCCGGCCAGCTCCTGGCTCAGCTCCTCGTATCGCCGCTTCAGCTCCATCAGCTCGCTCTGCAGGCTTGCCTGCTGGTCGCTGAACCGACGTTGGGCCTGATCGAGTTCACCCTGTAATCGCGTCTGATCGGCCTGCCCCTCCACCATCGCTTCCTGGGCCTCGTCCAGCTCTACCTTCAGCTGGTCGAAACGCTCCTTCTGCTGAGCCAACTGCCGCTCGAGTTCGCTCCGCTCGGTGGCCAGGGCGTCCCGTTCCAGCACGGTCTCCTGAGCCGCCGTGAGCCGCTCCTGAAGCGTCTCGTTCTCCTGCCGCAGGGCATCGAGGGCCTGCTCTGCCTCCTGGGTCTGCAGGTCCAGTTTCTGTCTGCTGCTGCTCAGGGCCTTTTTCAGCAGCTTGAACTCGGTCAGATGCTGGGCCAGCTTCCCCTCGTAGTCCTGGCGCGCCTCCAGCAGCTGGCGTTGCAGGTATTCGATCATCTGCTGAGCCTGGGCGGGATAGGTTGCCGGGTCATCGGCAACCTCGCCGGCCTGTCGCTGATCGGCCTGTCCGACCTTCTCAGCCCTGCTTTCACGGTAGAATTCGATGACGTTGTCCTGAACGGGCACGGCCTCCGACGCCTCCTGCCCCACCAGGGGGGCCAATTCCCCCCAGCTCTGGTCGATGACGAAGACCTCATGGCCCCGTTCGATGAGCAGATAGGCGGCGGTCGCCGACTGGCCTACTTCTGCGCCATAGACCAGATAGGCCCGGTCGCTGGCCAGGCTGGAGGCCTGGAAACGCAGCGAGTAGAAGGGCAGGTTGATGGCGCCGGGGATATGCCCGATCTCGTACTCTTCCGGGGTACGCACATCCAGCCAGATGGCCTTCTCCTCGGCCATCTTGCAGGCCTCGGCATACTCGACCATCCGCGACAGGGGCTGTTTGACCAGCTCCACGAAATCACGCTTGTTGAGCCTGACCAGTATCCCATCGGTGAGCATGGTGACCGTGCTGCTGCGGGGTTTGTCCGAAATTAAGGCCTCTTCACCGAACCCCTGGCCCGCCTTGAGCTGGGCCAGCTCCACCGGCGGGCGGTCCGCCGCCGGCTGGCGGGTGACCCGGCACATGCCCTGGCTGATCAGATAGAAGTAGTCCCCCTCATCGCCCTGGCGGATGATCACGTCATCCGCCGCCACGTGGACCTGCCGCATGCGCATCATCACCCGTTGCAGATTGGCGGGGGGGATCTGCTGGAATACGCTCGACTGCAGCAGCAGGCTCATCCAGTCATTGGTGCCGCGCGCATCGATCTCGCTCACCTCGTAACTGGCTCCCTGGCTGCGCGCCAGCAGGTCGCTGAGGCGGCGGCTATCCACCCGCACGAAGGTCACCTGGGTCTTGGCCCTTGCGGAGTGTTTGCGCGGCAGTTGATGGGCCAGGGCGAAGCGGGCCGTCTGGGTACCGCTGACCACCAGGTCCATCTCCTTCTGGCCGGAGAGCAGGGCCACCGTACCCTTCAACAGATAGATATTCTGGTGGTCGGTATCCCCCTCGCGGAAGAGGTATTCCCCCTTTTTCGCCTTCTCCACCTGGATGCGACTGAGCAGCTGTCCCAGCTGCTCGTCCGAAAGGGCATTCAGTGGCACCAGGTTTTTCAGCAATACGTCGTCGTTGTTACTCGTGGGTACGGGCATACTCTCAGATACTCAAGGTGTTCTAGGGCCGGACCAGCTGCAGTATCAGATAGCGGCGCAGGAAGGCAAAACTGAAGCCACCGACCGGGCCCTGGTTTTTGACAGCCATTGCAATTTTCCCAGCAACCACTACACAATCCTCCAGCTCCAGGAAATGTCTATCCGGTTCGATTTCGTTTTCTTCCCGCGCGGATCGTGGTCCGCTCGCACGCGGCGGGTCCGCGTTCCCGTCGGGAGCCCGGTTTGCGGCGCGCGTAGGCGCGGGCGGGGATCGTCTGAGACAATCCTTACGCGTTTTCTCATTCCTTGGAGAGTAGATGCGTGGGGCCGGCCCACTCCCATCAGGGGCGGTGGGCGGTCATCATCAGGGGCCATAAGCCTTTGATAACGATTACAATCGCATTTTTTATTCGCCGATGCAACGAACTACTACCAGTCACGGAGGCACGGTCGCCGCCGGGCACACCGAGACCGCCCGAGCCGCCAGCGAGGTACTGCGTGCCGGTGGCAATGCCTTCGACGCGGCCGTCACGGCCATGTTTTGCGCCTGCGTGGCGGAACCGATCCTGGCCTCTCTGGGCGGGGGCGGCTTCATGACCGCGCGTCCCTGGGACGACGCACCGCTGGTCTACGACTTCTTCACCCAGACGCCCATCCACAAACAGCCCTCGGAGGCCATCGACTTTTCACCCATCTTAGCCGACTTCGGGACCGCGCGGCAGACCTTTCACATCGGCCTGGGCGCCATCGCCACCCCAGGGATGGTCCGGGGCATCTTCCAGATCCATCGCGAACTCTGCACCATGCCACTACCCTCACTCATCCAGCCTGCCATCCGCCTGGCCAATCAAGGGGTGAGGGTCAACCCGTTTCAACACCTGATCGCCGAGATCGTCTCCCCCATCCTGTTCGCCAGCGAGCAGGCCCTGGCCCTGCATGCCTCGCCAGTAGATCCGCACCGACTGATCCAGGAGGGCGAACTCCATCGTCAGCCCGAGCTGGCCGATTTTCTCGATTGCCTGGGGCGTGAAGGTGAAGGGCTGTTCTATGCCGGAGAGGCCGGCCAGCACCTGATAGCAGATTGCCGCCGGCAGGGTGGGCAGCTCCGCCAGGCGGATCTGGACGACTACCGGGTCATCCGCCGCCAGCCCCTGAGCCAGGCCTACCGCAACGCCCGACTGCTGACCAATCCGCTTCCTTCACTGGGGGGAACCCTGGTCACCTTCGGTCTGAGTCTGCTGGAGTCCCAGCCACTCCCCGAAATGCCGCTCGGCGGTGAACGCCACCTGCGCACCCTGTGCCGGGCGATGTGCCTGACCCAGCAGCTGCGCAACCAACAGAGCGGCGATCTCGGCAGGCTGCTTGACCCCCAGCTGCGCCAGGCCTATTGCCGTATCCTCGCGGAGGGCGGCGTCTGCCGCCGTGGCACCACCCAGATCAGCATCGCCGACCGCCAGGGCAACCTGGCCAGCGTCACCCTCTCCAATGGGGAGGGTGCCGGCTACGTGATCCCCGGGACCGGCATCATGCCGAACAACATGCTGGGGGAGGAGGACCTCAATTCCCAGGGCTTCCAGCGTTGGCCCGAGAACCGCCGGCTCGCCTCCATGATGGCTCCCTCACTGCTGCTGTTCGACGATGGGCGGGTGGTGGTCACCGGTTCGGGAGGCTCCAACCGGATCCGCAGCGTGATCCTGCAGGTGATCAGCAACCTGGTGGACTTCGGTCTGCCCCTGCAGCAGGCGATCGAGCAACCACGCCTGCACTTCGAGGGGGACCTGCTGAGCCTGGAACCCCTGCACTCCCCCCGGGTGGCAAGCCTGCTGGAAGACGAATTCCCTCATCAGCAGCGCTGGGAGCGGCCGAGCCTGTTTTTCGGTGGTGCGCACACAGTGATGATCGACAGCGATCAGGGACTGCAAGGCGCGGGGGATCCGCGCCGCGGTGGTGTAGCCAGGGTCTGCTGAGAGTCTGGGGGTCCGAATCAACCCGCCCAGGGCCGGATTATTGGCAGCACCCTCTCCCTGGGGTTCCTATCCCGCTCCCAGGAGGGCGGACTTCAGGCTCCGGGTCACCGGTTCGTCCCCCAGCCAGATCCGCAACAGGGCCTGATTGAAGTCCTCACCCGGGATAATCCCACGTACCTCACCCTTGATGGTCACGCGCGTACCCTGGCCGGGCAGGTAGTCGAGTTCGACGCGATCTCCCTTGTGCAGGGTCTCGAACAGGTCATTGAACCGATCGAGCCGGGGACGAAGCTGCTGCAGTGCGATCTCACTGAGGTTGGCGGAAAAGCCCGCGTTCCACCCCTCCACGAATCGCTCCTTGCTAACCTCGCCATAGAGCACATACATGACCACCCGTTTCGGTACGGTCATTGTGATGATCTGTTGTGCATCACGGGTCGGCCTCGGCAGATAGAGGGCCGCCACATAGATGGAAAAGAAAAACTTCTTCCTGATACCCGCGCCATTGAGTTGCAATCGCTCACCGCCCGGATTCAAACGAACCTCGCCCGGAA
>Ga0114931_10001077_pt1 | contig 34667 bp, 26 predicted proteins | sample 2SBtaG_FD_89579 | JGI IMG/M metagenome (GOLD analysis project Ga0114931, IMG submission 89579) | Deep subsurface microbial communities from Kolumbo volcano to uncover new lineages of life (NeLLi) - 2SBTROV14_V59a metaG | ecosystem: Environmental > Aquatic > Marine > Volcanic | place: Kolumbo...
CGTCGAAGGCCCCGGCCACGAGATCAGCCCCGGCACCGTCATCCACCCCGCCGTCGGCGTCACCACCGGCATCGACAGCAACGTCTTCTACCAAGACACCAACCCGACGGTCGCCCCGCTGATCCGCCTCTTCGGTGTCTTCGCCATCGCCTCCCAGGCAGACAAGCCCCAAAGCGAGCAGAAACTCGTCATCGAGAGTGGCCCGGACAGGCCGCAAGAAGCGAAGCCGACGCTGGTTTGGCGCTTGGGCGGGAGACTCCAGCTCGAGGCCTATCCGGCGGGCAGCACCGCGGTGACTGATCGCACCAATCTGGGCGGCAACGTCATGGGACGGATTGTAGTCAAGCCAGACAGGCCCGTGAGCTTTGCGGTAGATGAGCGTCTCACCCGCGACACGCGCCCTCGCAACTTCGAGTCCCGCGGTAACCTCAATCGCGACGTCAATCACCTCAAGGTGGGGCTCAAGTTCAAGCCGGGCGGTGGCCTCATCCATCTCGGACTTCGCTACGAAAACACGATCGATGTCTTCGAAGCCTCCGCAGAGACGTTCGCCAACCGCATTCAGCACCTCCTCGGTGCTCGGGCGGGTTGGCAGATCCTGCCGGTGACGCGACTGACTCTCGACGCGTCCTTCGGCCTCTTCGGTCCTCTGGGCAATAGTGACGTCAACGGGGTGCCCTTCAAGAACAGCTCCTTCCCGCTGCGCGTCCAGTTCTCATTGGCCACGGTTCTGTCGGAGATGACCACGCTGAAGGCGCGCATCGGCTACGGCAACGGCTTCTACTCCGCACTCGAGAGCTTCAACAACGTCATCGGCGGCCTGGAGTTCGGTTATCGCTACAGCGAGATGGGCCGGATCTCGGTCAGCTACGAGTACGACTTCCACGACTCGATCAATGCCAACTTCTTCCGCGACCACGCGCTGGTCGCCAAGCTGCAGCAGCAGCTCGGCTTGATGGTCCTTTCGGCGGAAGCGTCGGCGCGTCTTCGCGGGTACCGCGGTATCTCTCCGGTGGTCGGTGGTCCGAGCCGCGACGACGTGATTCTCGCCGCCGGGCTCTCCGCCAACTATCTGCTTCGCGACTGGTTTGCGATTGTTGCCGACTTCCAAGCCGTTAGCGACCAGACCAACTATATGACCTCGTTCGGTGGTGTCCCGGATGATCCCAGCTACACGCGGATCGAGGCCACCGCAGGCGTAAACGCCGCCTTCTGACGTGGAGCCACTCCGTGTCGCCATCGCCGGCGTCGGCTATTGGGGCATCAACCTCGTCCGCGTTCTGGCCGCCGAGCCGGGCGCTCGGGTGACCTGGCTTTGCGACACGGTCGACAGCCGTCTCCAGCGGGCCGCGCCGCACGCGCCGGCCGCACAGGTCACCACGCGCTTCCAGGATCTCCTGGAGGCGGCGGACGTCGATGCGGTGGTCCTGGCGACCCCGGCGGTGACGCATGCCGAGCTCGGATGTGCGGCTCTCAGCGCCGGCAAGCACGTCTTCGTCGAGAAGCCCGTCGCGTTGGATGTAGCCGGCGCCGAGGCTGTCGCGGCTGCCGCGGCTGCCAGCGGCAGGACGGTCATGGTCGGGCACCTCATGCTGTACCACCCGGCTGTCGAGCAGATTCGGTCCCTGGTCGAGGCCGGGGAGCTCGGCGAGCTGTTCTATCTCTACGCCACCCGGGTGAACCTGGGGCGGCTGCGCACTGACGAGAACGCGCTCTGGAGCTTCGCTCCGCACGACCTGTCGATGATCGACTATCTGCTCGGCGCCCTCCCCGAGTCGGTGAGTGCTCGAGGGGGCAGCTACCTGCAGCCCGGCATCGAGGACGTCGTGTTCTTGTCGCTTCGCTTCGGACGGCAGATGGCTCACGTTCACCTGTCCTGGCTCGACCCGCACAAAGAGCGCCGCCTCACCGTGGTTGGATCCAAGAAGATGGTCGTCTTCGACGACGTTGCTACCGACAAGCTGCGCATCTACGACAAAGGCTACGAACGCCCGCCGTCATTCGAGCGCTACGACGAGTACCTGACCATTCGACACGGCGACATCCACATTCCCCACCTGGCCATGACCGAGCCGCTCGCGGCCGAGTGCCGCCATTTCGTGGACTGCGTTCGCACCGGCCGAACCCCGCGAAGCGACATCGCTAGTGCGGTGCGGATCGTGCGCATTCTCGCGGCCGCGCAAGAGTCGCTGGAACACGACGGTCAGCCGGTTACACTGCAGGCGCCATGATGGAGACTGGCACCAAGATCTATCTCGCCGGCCACCGCGGCCTGGTCGGTTCGGCCCTTCACCGCCGGCTCACGGCCGCTGGTTGCGAACGAGTCGTCGTGCGCACGCACGCTGAGCTCGACCTCACCAACCAGGCTGCAACCAGCGACTTCTTCCAGGCGGAGCGTCTTGACTACGTGATCCTCGCGGCCGCCAGGGTCGGAGGCATCCACGCCAACGACACCTACCCCGGCGACTTCATCCGCGACAACCTGCTGATTCAGACCAACGTCATCGAATCGGCCCGCCAGATCGGCGTGAAGAAACTCCTGTTCCTCGGCAGCTCGTGCATCTACCCCAAGCACGCCCCTCAGCCGATGCGCGAAGAGCACCTGCTCACCGGCCCCCTCGAGCCGACCAACGAGGCATACGCCATCGCAAAGATCGCGGGCCTGATGATGTGCCGTGCCTACAACCGCCAATACGGCACCAACTTCATCGCCGCCATGCCCACCAACCTCTACGGTCCTGGCGACAACTTCGACCTGCAGACCAGCCACGTCCTGCCCGCCCTCATTCGCAAGTTCCACGAGGCCAAACAAGACGGACGCGCCGAGGTCGAGCTGTGGGGCACCGGCGCACCGCTGCGCGAGTTCATGCACGTCGACGATCTGGCCGATGCCTGCCTACATCTGATGAACCACTTCGACGCACCTGCCGAAGGACCTCAGTTCGTCAATGTAGGCACAGGTCTGGACATGACAATCCGCGAGCTTGCCGAGCTCATCGCCGACGTCGTCGGATACCCCGGCACCGTGCGCTGGAACACGGAGATGCCCGATGGAACCCCTCGGAAGCTCTTGGACGTCAGCCGGCTCCACGCATTGGGATGGGACAAGGCCCGATCCGTCGAGGACGGTGTTCGCCAGACCTACGCATGGTACGTGGAACACGCGGCTACCCTCTGAGCGCGGTCGCACCCGGCAAAACCCACGCAGACCGTCGAGCATCCTGGTAACATTTTCCGCGAGATCCATGCAGTGGCCTCGTCTAACCAGGTGGAGCACGGCGGCGGCGATTCTTCTGAGCTTGCTTGGAGCGCGCAACGCTGCAGCTGATTGGCCGGTCGCGCGTCACGATCCGCGGCGCACCGGAACCGCCACCGGCACCAGCAACATCACCATTCCGGTCGCGTTCTGGCGCTACTACCTGGGCGGGTTCATTCGCGCGACCAACTTGCGCACGTTCGACGTCGATAGCGACGGCGTGGGCGAGGTCGTGGTCGTGACCGGAGGTCGGGCCATCGCCAAGGAGATCTCCGACGAAACGCGCTGGGAGACGTCACCGCTCGAGCTGACGACGATGGATGGCTTTGCCGACCTCGACGGTGACGGCACGGTGGAGCTGATCGCGCACTCGCGAGGGCAGGTCTACGTCGTCTCGCCCACGGATGGCGCCGTGCTGTGGCAGGAGCCTCCCGGCGAGATGGGCACGATCGCCGGTGTCCGCATCGGCGACATCACCGGCGATGGGGTCGATGACTTGGTCATCGGCGAGTGCGGGTGCTGCAACGTGAACTCGGGCAACCCCGGTTTCGCCTACTCCTTCGCCGGAGATATTGCCTCTCCGAGCAAGCTGTGGGCGTTCCCGGTCAGCTCGTGTGGCGGATCCAGTGGTGCGCTGGCGCTGGCAAATGTCGACGGAAACCCCGGCATGGAGGTCGTGTTGGGGGAGAACGATCACCTGTCGTTGATCGACGGGTCGACAGGTACCGTCATCGCGGCGTCGCCCCTGCTGGGGACCAAGATCCAGCGCAGCCAGTGCACGGGTGCCAACGTCGACGGCGCTCCGGGCGACGAGCTGATTTGCCTGATGAGCGTCAGTGATCCGCCCGCGACGGATCAGCGGAGGGCGTTTGCTCTGCGCTACGTCTCCGGCCCGTCGCACGCGCTCGCGCTACTGTGGTCGACGCCCCTGGCTCCCGACGGAGGCGAGCTGGAATGGGTTGATCCGGTGGCCGACTTGGATGCCGACGGCCGGCCCGAGGTGGTCGCGTCCGGGAAAGCGCTGGATGGTACCTGGACGACTACGATCCTGGCGGGTGAGAGCGGTGCCGTTGTCGCGACCATCCCCGACAGTATCGTTCGCGGGGTCGCGCGCGCGTTGCCGGGGGGCGAAACGATTCTGTTCACCGCCCTCGACACGAGCGTCACCGCGTGGACCGTGTCGCGAACTGCGACGCCACCGGTCGCGCAGTTGTGGACGATCCCGAACGCCGATCTGCTTCTCGACCAGGAGCCGACCGCTATCGCCCGGTCGGCTCTCGACACGCACGTGCTGACCGCGGATATCGACGGCAACGGCCGCGCCGACATCCTGACGCGGTCGCTCACGGGGCCCGCGGTCGTTACTGCCTACGCAGCGACGACGACGAGCGCGACCTCGATCGGTCAGTTCCCCTTGCCCGCCGATCGGAAATTCGTGCGCGCCTGGGCGACCGGCGCCGGGCAACGCCTGGGCGTTGTCGCGGTACTCGAGGACGACGGGCTTGTTCGCATCCTGGACGAGGGACTCGTTCCCATCGCATCGTCGGACGACGTCGTCGCGCCAGGACTGCGTTTCGGAGGGTACTACCTGACGGGTGGATGGCGCGCGCTGGAGAGCACCATGGTCGCGGGGCCGCTGGCCGCCGGCGGGCCGGACGCGATCGTTGCCCGGGACAGCAGCGGCTCCCTGGTGCGGTTGAACGCGGCGATGGCGAGCTTCGCTTCACCCCCGCGTGCCATGTGGGAGCGTAAGAACGCATTCTCCCCTGCGATCGTTCGCAATTTGGCGGAAGGCCAGCCTGGTGTCGCCTGCTTTTCGTACGCGCAGCCCGTCTTAGCCGATCCGGACTATGTCTTGTCTGCGCTCACACCGACCGGGACACCGATCTGGAGCGTGGGCGTCCCCAAACGTCCCATCAACGATATCTTGCCGGGACGCTTCGACGGTGATGCCGTCCCCGACCTCGTGTTCGAGTGGGGCGATCCGGGAGACACGCTGAGCCGCAAGCGCGCCGTATCGGGAGCCACCGGCGCCACGATCTGGAACTCGATGGCCATCGAGGCCGGCGCTGGGCGACAGCCGGCTGGCCTCGCCGCGGGGCCGTGGGACGCGGACGGCCTCGACGACGTGTACACCCAAACGCGAGGGACACGTGTGCTATCCGGTGCCGACGGCTCCGAGTTGACCAACAGCGGCGGCGGCCCACCCTATTTCCAGCCAATTCTGGCCAACCTGGACGGCGACCCGAGAAATGAGGTGACCCTGCAGGGTGGCTTCGCTCCTGCGCGCGTGCTCGACGACAATCTCGCTTCGGTGCTGTGGCAGAGCGCGGAGGATGATCGACCCTTCCCGTACGGGGCGATGGTCACGTGTCCCGACGGGACCAAGGGCCTCGTCGAGGGCTCCCAGCGCAACCCGGCGCGGCTCAAGGTGACCACGCTTTCCGGGACTGACTTCGGGACCCAGGCCACGGTCGTCCTCGCCGGTGGGCAGGCCTATGCCGACGAGCCGCAAGCCCTTGCCGACGGCCAGGGATTGAGCCAGCTCGGGTCCGTGGCCGCGCACACCAACCTCCGCGGAACGGGCGAGCCGGTCGCGATGGTCGGATCCGGGGACGGCTGGCTCTACGGCTACCAACCCTGCACCGGAACGCTCGGGTTCGTCTATCGAGTCGGTTCCCCCGTGGGCTCGCCGATTTTCGCCGACACCGACGGCGACGGCAAAGACGAGATCCTCGTGAGCGCCGCAGACGGCTACCTGTACGCGCTGGGCGATCTCGCGATCGCTGCCCCGGGCTACGTCTGGGACACGGATCCGGACCACGGTATCACGGACCGCGACGTGAACTCGATCGCTACCGACGACCACCTGTCGGCGCGCTGGCGCGACGTGCCCGGAGCCGTCTCCTACGAGGTAACCGCGGTGACACTGGACGGCGACTACATTAGCGACCCCCCCTGGACCGACGTGGGCAACGTCGTCGAAGCCACAGTAACCGGCCTGCCGCTTGAGAACGGCGTGTCGTACCGGTTTGCTGTTCGCGCAATCGGCGCCCAAGGCCGCTCGGTTGACACCGTGAGCGACGGTGTCGTCGTCCGCTTGCCGTCCGTGACGGATGCGGGCCTTGGCGACGCCGGACCAGAGTCCACGCCGAGCGGCGGCTGCGGGTGCCGGGCCGGCGCCGACGCGCGCGACATGATCGGACTGCTCCTGCTCTTGCTCGCGCTCGTTTCGGCTCTCAAGCGACGCGCTCGATGACGCAGCGCCCCAGGACGAGCACGTCCATCTTGGTCCGGAGGAAGCAGTCCAGTGCCTCCTCCGGCTTGCACACCACCGGTTCGTTTTCGTTGAACGACGTGTTGAGCACCATCGGGACTCCGGTGAGGGCCTCGAACTCGCGGATCAATCGGTAGTAGAGCGGGTTTGTCTCCTCGAAGACCGTCTGCAGGCGGCCCGAGCCATCGACGTGCGTCACCGCGGGGATCTGCGCGCGCTTGTCCTCGCGGATCTGGAACACCTTCATCATGAACGGCACGTCTGCGTCTTCCTCGAACCAGTCGCCGGTCCTCTCGCGGAGGATGGAGGGGGCGAACGGGCGAAACGACTCCCGGCGCTTGATCTTCAGGTTGAGGATGTCCTTCATGTCGCTGCGCCGCGGATCGCAAAGAATCGAACGGTTCCCGAGTGCACGCGGGCCCCACTCCATGCGGCCTTGGAACCAGCCCACGACGTTGCCGTGAGCCACCTCCGCAGCGACGCGCTTGCACAGCCGATCGTCGTCCAGCATCCACGCGAGCGAAAACTCCGCGGGCGGCAGCCGATCTGCCGCCGACTCCAACATCGCCCGGACATACCCCTCGGCGTACTGGGGCCCCCAGTATGCGTGCTTCATCTGCCAGGTTGCGTTCCGGCGGACACCTCGCGCGCACGCCGCGGTCATCGCTGCGCCGATTGCGCCGCCGGCGTCTCCGGCTGCAGACTGTACGTAGACCTCTCGGAAAGGAGTTTCTCTGGCGACCTTCCCGTTGGCGACGGAGTTCATCGCACAGCCGCCGGCGAGAACCAGGCGAGTCATCGAGTGCCTCCGGTACAGGGTGCGTAGTAGGTGGAAGAAGGCCTCCTCGTACATAGCCTGAACCGAGCGTGCCACATCCCAATGCCGTTGCTCGAGCGGCTCACCTTTGCGTCGCGCAGCGCCGAGGAGCCCTTCGAGCTCCGGCGAGAAGATCGTGCCGATCTTGGGCGAGCCTCCGTCCCACTCGTACGAAACCTGTTCTTTGGTGTGCCTGAAGTAGCGGAGGTCGAGCTCGAACCGACCATCGTCGAGCAACCTCACGATCTGGCGCATCTCCGCCAGTCGAGTCGGCTTGCCGTACGGAGCCAAGCCCATGACCTTGTACTCGTCACCGTAGTTGCCGAATCCCAGGTACTGCGTGAGTGCCTGGTAAAAGATCCCGAGCGAGTGTGGAAACAGCACCTGGGCTTCCACGTCGATTGACACGCCTCGGACCATTCCCCAGGAGGCGCTCGCGAAGTCGCCGAACCCATCGACGGAAACGCAGACCGCCTCGTCGAACGGCGAAACGAGGAACGCTGACGCGAGGTGGCAGGTGTGGTGCTCGATTTTTGCCAGGTCGCCGCGAAAGGACTCGCCGGGGAAAGCTGAGACGAGGTCGTCGGTGATCGACCGGACATGTTTGACATTCTTCAGCCGGTCCAGGATCAGCCGTAGCTCTGGCCGCTGGCGCAGGACGTAGGCCATCTTCTTGAGCAGATTCGCGCGCGGGTCGCGGTTTACCGCCACGACGTCGATGTCTGCGAGCCGGACCTTGCGCTCGTCAAGGCACCACCTGACCGCGTTCGTCGGAAACCCGGCCCAGTGTTTGATGCGGGTGAAGCGCTCCTCTTCGGCTGCCACGACCAGGGCGCCGTCTTCTACCAGGCCCGCCGACGAATCGCCATGGTAGGCGTTTAGACCCAAAATCAGCATTCGTCACCTCACCGCTTGCGACAAACCAGGTACATCAACGCGCCGCCTCCGTGCGGGCGCCACGACAGACGAAACCAGAAGCGATTCACCGCGTGCCGCAGTCGAAACAGTCGGTACGTTCCCTGGTTTTCGTGGGCAAGCGCCCCTTCCAGGTCGAAGCATTGTTGGGCAGCCGGACGCGGGCGTGCGCGAACCAGGGGAGCCCGCACCGCCAGCTCCCACGGGGTGTAGGACGCCATTCTGATGGGCTCGAGGTCCTCAACCTGCTCGACTACCGCACGCAACGTCCGCGGGCCGAAGTGATTGATGTGAACGTGCGGAATCCACTTGGGGAAAGCCGGCCCGAATGCGTTGACGACCTCCGACTCGAAGTTGTCGGTCAACAGAACCAGATGTCCGCCAGGGCGCAAGAAGGCCGCGGCTTCGCGCACGAACTGAACCGGATCCGGAACATGCTCGATGACTTCGAAGCTCACGACGGCGTTGAAGGTCTCGGGCTCCAGTGGCGCGTCGGCCAGCATGCAGCAGTAGACGTCGACGCCCAGTTTCTCGCGAGCGTGTCTCGCCCCCGAATGGGACGGCTCCACGCCAACTCCCTGGATGTCCGCCCGGGTGCGAAGCTCGTGCAGGAGGTAGCCGTACCCGGCGCCGATGTCGAGGACCCGGTGGACATCTCGCAGATTCAATAACCGCGACAGCGCTTCGGCGTTCGAGCGGGCATTGACGACCTGGCCCATGCGGTGACGTGTTGAGTCAACATCCTCCGCATAGAACTGCTCGAGGCTCGCGGGCGCCAAGATCCGCGCGGAGTACATCTGCGAACATTCGTCGCACCTGTAAATCGGGATCCGTCGGAAGGAATGAGTTACTGAGAATCCTTCGGCCCCACAAACCGGGCATCCTTTGCGATCTGTGAGCGCGATCTGCATCGGTGCTCGCACCTGCCTATTGGGCTCTTCGCACTTCGCAACCGGCGTCCATCGCAATGTACAGGCTCTCCAGCTGCTCTGTTGTGTTCGTCCAGGAGAACTTCTTCGCCAGTTCGAGACACGCGTGGCCGTACGCCGGCCGGCCCGCGGTCAACACGCGCAGCATCGCGTCCGCCAGTTCCGCCTCGTCCAATGACACGACCGCGCCCGCGCCGGTGTTCGCCACAGCGGGAGCCAGTCCGACGTGCTCGCTGACAATCACCGGCGTCTGGTATCCCGCCGCCTCGATCACCGCAACTCCGAAGTTCTCGTCCTTCGAGGGAAGCACGAACGCTTCGGCGTGGGCGAACCACGAGGCCTTGTCGACACCTCTTGCCATCCCGGGGAAACAGACGCGATCTGCGAGGCCGAGGCTGTTCACGATCATCCGTATCCGGTTCCCTTCTTCCCCCTCATCGGGACCGACGATCGCGAGGATGAGATCGGGAACGCGCCCGGCGATCTGGGTGAAGCTGTGCACCAGGAGCGGGAGCCCTTTCTTGGCCGAGAGTCGGCCGAGAAAGAGCAGGTATGGCCTGTCCAGCGGCGACCCGGCCCGGGGCCGGTCCTCGACCGCGACGCCTTGCGGGACCACGACGACGCGGGCGTTCAACCGCAGTTCCTCGATGTTGTCGCGCTCATGCTCGGTGGACGCCTGTACGTACGCTGCTGCTTCCAGGTTCCCCTTCTCGACCGCGCGCATGTAGAGACGCTTCGCGAGCCGTCGCCGCGACAGGCCAAAGGAATCGAGCAACCCTGCCGGACGCACCACGTAGGGCACACGCCGCTTCCGCAGCGCAAGCATGGCGCCAGTCGAAGGGACGTTGAACACCCCATGCACGTGAGCAACGTCGTAGCCCACGCATGCCTCGTATACGGCGCGCAGCAATGCAGGAGAGAAGTGCGGGTTGCGCGGGCGTGGGCAAGGATAGTAGAAGACGTGGTAACCATCTCGCGCGACCGGTTGACCGAGCGGGACATCCAGGTGCGTTCCGAAGCTCGCGTTGGTCGTATACAGGTCGACCGTGTGCCCACGTGCCGCGAGTTCGCGACACATTTCGCGAACCACTTTGGCGGGCCCGCCGTAGACGTCCGCGATGCCGCCGATTACCTGGAGTATGTGCATCGGTCGGTCACAGGGGAAGGCGCTTCCTCAGCGTCGCCTCCGGGCCACGGCGATCATCGACTTGGCCAGCGGGGTAATTCGTCCAACCCGTGAAAACGAGATCTCTGCGAAACCCGCTTCTTTCAGAACTTCCGCTAGCGTGCGGGGCGAGAAGAACTTGATGTGTCCGTGGTCCATCAGGGCGGTGAAATGGGTGTCGAGCCTGCCCGTGACCGCGAGAGCGAGGTTCTTCAGGTAGGAGTGATAGGGCGTAGAGAGGATGAGCGTTCCGCCTGGTTCCAATAGGTCGTGGGCGGTCTGACAGAGCTTCCTCGGGAAGTACAGGTGTTCGATCACTTCGAGGCTGAGGACCACGGGAAACTGACCGAAATCGTCCGCCAGCGGCTCGTAGACAGATCGCTTCTGCAGATCGATCTCGGGATGGTGGCGCTTGGCGATCGCGATGCCCTCTTCCGAGGTGTCCACTCCGTGGACCTGATAGCCGTGTTTCGTGAAATGCGCCGCCACGGCGCCATTGCCACATCCCAACTCGAAGACGCGCCGGCGATCTTTCCTCAGCCGCAGCCCGCTCAGGACGCTGTCGACCGTCGGCAACAACCACGCATGCGAACCGTTCAGGCCCGCGGCTGAGTATCCATATCCGCCTTCGTCGGTTCTCATCGTACGTCCCCGGGGTTCGGCATCACTCGACAGGCCTTGCAGCGCTGGTCACTTGCTCCCGGGCCAGCTCGTGTTTCATCGCGACGATCATCTGCTGGTACATGCTCTTCAACAAGCACAGCATCAGGCCGTCTCGCCCTTCGAGGACACCGCCGCGGACGAGGTAGGTGTAGAAGAAGTATGCGGCCGCGCGGCCCGGAACCTTCGAAAATAGCCGTTTGGCCACGGCCCGACGCGCGAGTGGGTCGCGTGTCAGCAGCTCCTCGAGCCGGATTGGCCGTTTCTCGTTCCGCAGTTCGTGTCGGGCTTCTTGCAGGGCGTATCGCGCCTGGCGGTTGAGCCATGCTTCGAGCCCCTTGAGGTTCTCGTCGATCAGATCGTTTTCTAGCTCGAGCACGTCGCCATCGGCCACATGGACCTCGCCATGGCCTACGTTCTCGTAGTGGACCCGCCCTCGACGCAGAAGACGCACGATCCAGGTGGGGTAGAGGCTGCTTCTCGGCAGCCAGCGGCCCCACATGTGGAAGCGGCGCTTTACGCGATAGGCCGCGACCCCCGTGTCAGCGGTTTCGCTGACGCGCGACAGTTCTTCTCGCAGCTCAGGTGTCACTCGTTCGTCGGCATCGAGGATCAGTATCCACTCGTGCCGGGGCTCCGTCTCTTCGAGGGCCCAATTCCGCTGTTTGTCCATCCGCTCGAAGCGATGCTGGAAGAACCGGACCTCGGCTACCTCACAGATTTCTTTGGTACGGTCCGTCGAAAACGAATCAACAACGATGACATCATCGCACCAGTGCAGACATTCCAAGCACTGGGCTAGATGGATTTCCTCGTTCAGCGTGAATATCATGACGCTTACCGCTGGCTGGCTACAGCTTTCCACCGTAGAACTCTCCTATGTTTCAGTAGGTGTCGATCGGTGACCGTCCTGTTCATCGGTTCGGTTGACAGACTCAAGAGAAGTATACTGCCAGTCACAGCCCCCCTACCGAGTTCTGCGCGAGGCGCTCATGTGCGGCATTGTAGCGATCGTCAGCTATCGTAGCGATTCTCCGCCCGTTGATCGGGGGGAGCTTCGTCGCGTACGCGATCATATGCAGGCGCGCGGCCCCGATGCCGCTGGTGAATGGATCTCTGACGACGCGATGGCCGCGATGGGCCATCGTCGACTGAGCATTATTGATCTTTCCGACGCCGGCACCCAGCCGATGATCGATGCCGACCGTGGCACCGTTATCGTCTTCAATGGCGAGATTTACAACTACCTAGAGCTCCGTCGTCGCTTGGAGAATTGAGGGTACCAGTTTCGATCGGCATCTGATACGGAAGTGTTGCTACACCTCTACTCGGAACGGGGTAGGGAGATGGTGCACGAGCTGCGTGGAATGTACTCCTTCGCGCTGTGGGATCCCAACCGGCGTGGGATGCTCGTGGCTCGCGATCCATTCGGCATCAAGCCATTGTACGTGGCCGACAATGGGAAGACGGTGCGCATCGCGTCGCAGGTGAAAGCCTTGCTCGCGGGCGGCGCAGTCGATTCGTCGCCTGACCCGGCGGGGCACGTCGGGTTCTTTCTCTGGGGCCATGTCCCCGAACCATACACGCTTCATCGCGGCGTCCGCGCGCTCCCCGCGGGCTCCACGTTGTGGGTCGACGCCGCGGGAGCATACGCGCCTCGCCACTACTTTGAAGTGGCAACCGAGCTGCGTGATGCGGAGCGGCGCGGCGAGGCGATGGCTGTTTCCGATCGCGCGGAGCTCCTGCGAGAGGCGGTCCTGGACAGCGTTCGGCATCACTTGGTCGCGGATGTGCCCGTGGGGGTGTTCCTTTCCTCTGGTATCGACTCGGCCACGTTGACCGCCCTGGCCACCGAAGCGGGCGGGCAACTCCAGACCGTTACGCTCGGCTTCGAGGAATACCGAGGCGCTCACGAGGACGAAGTGCCGTTGGCGGAACTCGTCGCGCGTCGCTATTCGACCCGCCACAATACGGTCTGGGTCCGGGCCCCGTCGTTTCGGGACCACTACGACCGCATCGTCGACGCGATGGACCAGCCAACCATCGATGGCCTCAACTCCTACTTCGTCAGTCTAGCCGCCGCACAGAGCGGCTTGAAGGTCGCGATCTCTGGATTGGGCGGCGACGAGCTGTTTGGTGGGTATCCGAGCTTCCGCGAGCTTCCGCGAGCCGTTCGGCTGCTCGGCTGGGGCAACCGCGTACCGTTGCTCGGTCGCGGCTTCCGCGTGGTCGCCGCATCGACCTTGTCCCGTTACACCTCTCCAAAGTACGCCGGGCTCCTCGAGTACGGAGGGACCTATCCAGGGGCATACCTGTTGCGGAGGGGGCTGTTCATGCCGTGGGAGCTGCCGTCGGTCTTGGACGGCGATCTCGTTCGCCAAGGCTGGACAGAGTTGAGGTCCCTCACCCGCCTCGCGCGGACGATCGACGGGATTCGCAGTGCGCGACTGCGCGTCTCCGCTCTGGAGCTCAGCTGGTACATGCGCAATCAGCTCCTTCGGGATACGGATTGGGCCAGCATGGCTCATTCGTTGGAGGTTCGAGTCCCGCTTGTGGACGTCCCGCTCGTTCGAACCGTGGCAGCCCTCCCGGGGCTCGAGAGCAACGGCAAGGCGTTGCTGGCGAACACGCCAGCTAGGGCGCTTCCACGCGGCGTGATCGAGCGCCGGAAGACCGGTTTCGTCGTCCCCGTGCGCCAATGGCTCGCGAAGCAAAGGGGGCGCGGTCTGCGAGGATGGGCACAGGACATCTACGATCATTTTCGCGCACCCGCGGGGAACTGACGGCGTTCGTTTGCGCGGCCAGACCTACCGCCCCGGCCTTCGAGCTACGGTGTCACTTCGAGGCGATCGTCAGGAAGTTCTGGCTGATGATCATCGGCGACCTGATGTCTCCTGTCTCGGCAGCGAGCATCAGGCGTACGCCTATTCTCACGACCGACCACAGTGCCGCGCGCCCCAGGCTCGCGATCCCATGGACGACGGGTGCGTCCTCGTGACACTGGACGGAACGAAACCCTGAGGCCAAAAGGATCTGACGGATCGATCGTTGCGTGAACGTGGTCTCGTGGGTGAAGTCACCGTAGCGGACGCGACCAAAGAACGGTGACTCTCCGTTCACCGTGTGAATGATCCAGATGCCTGTCGGCGAGAGCACGCGCGACACTTCCTCGGTGAGGCGAACAACTTCCTTCTTTGTCAGATGCTCGATGATGTCGAAGGCCAGGATTGCGTCCTTGCTGCGCGCCTCCAGTTGTTCGAGCGTCTCGAAAACATCGCCCTTGGTGACGCTGTGGATGCCGCGAGCGCGCGCCCGTTGTACCTGTTCTTCAGATGCGTCGACGCCGACCGCATCCAAATAACCGGCGGCTCCGAGTCGCGCCAGTAGCGTCCCCGATCCGCAGCCCAGCTCGAGGATTCTCGTGCCTCTGCTGGGAGACAGGTATCGTCGAATGAGGCGGTCGAGATACGGGGCGCGGGACGCAACCTCGCTCTCAATCCCGGAAGCCGTTGATACCCCCCGCGTACTCAGGTATTGGGGATAGAGCCTGGCTCTGTAGTCCGTTTCGCTCATTTCCTCACTGCAAGCGTGTGCCCTCGGATGCCTTTGTCGAGGCTCCTGCAGTCTACAACAGTCTGCGTCGTTTCTGTTCTGGTGGCTGAAAGAGAGACCCGATGAGTTCCAGCGAACCAACCACGACGGCTCCAGCGAGCACGATCTGTGGAATACCAACGAGCAGCTTCGGGACAGCGGCACTCGCTTGCGTGCTCACGAGAAAGTAGAACGGGAGCACATAGCGATATCTGTTCGTCGGAGACCAAACGTGCCGGACGATCTTCCAGAGCAGTCCGGCGAGCAGGCCGGCAAACGCGACCCCGAACCACCCGAAGTTCCAGAACCCATCTGCGATGGCCGGATACTCATACGTGGTGCGCTTGGTATCTGCCTGAGTCATGAGGCCAAAGAGCACCGCAAACCGATCATTCGAGATGTGAGTCATGTCGGGCTTCCCGGGCCAGAGGAACCGGGGGACCAGGCTGTAGGGAATGACCAGCCAGGGGTCGCCCCTCGCATAAGGCACGCGCTTGGGACACCAGTACACCACCAGGGCTGTTGCGGACAGGCTGTCGAGGCGCTCAGCAGTCGTCTTGAGCCCTTGGTTCTCGAGGTCGTTGTCGCCAACCCACACTTCGGTCACACTCTGCACCCACGCGTCCACCATCTCGCCCACCGTTTGTGACGAGAACTCCGACGTGCGATAGCCGGTGAGTTGTCGATACACGTACTTGGCTGGATTCAGGATAATGAAGAATAGCAGCACCACGAGCACCAGTCGCTTGGGCAACCGCTCGCCGCGCCCGAGAATCCCGATCCCCAGCGTGAGGATCGGCACCAGCGCATGCTCCAGGCGCGAGCTCAGCAACCCCAACAACACCATACCGCTGGTGAAAGCGAGCAAGCAGGCTCGAACGTCGCGGGCCCGCGGCCGGCGCGTCACCTCGAAGAGGAGGAGGATCTGGGCCGTGGCGGGCAGGAAGAAGACGGCCAGGACATGGGTGTACCAGGCACCGCGAAGCTCGATCTCGTACTGCCTCAGCGCAAACGAAACCACGAGCGACAGCACGCCATAGACGACGATGAGCGGGATCGGCACTCTTCTGCCGCTCTCGGTGGGGCCGGGGAGAGGGTCTCGACGGCGAGGTATCGCGAGCCAGCCGGCCAAGACGAACACCAGGAAGAGAATCGTCGCCACCAATGCATGCCGGATCGCGCCCGCGCGCGACAGCGCAAGGAATGACTCGCTTCTCAGCGATGTGCCCTCTGAGAAGACCGGCATCGCAAAGAACACGTAGAACTGCAGCACGACCCACTCGAGCACTGGAAGCCCGCGAGTGCGGCGTTCGTAGTAGCTCCAGAGCACGTTCAGGGCGATGGCGCCGCACACGCCGCCAAGGAACAGCTCGCGCAGGTCGTAGTCTGGATGCCCGAGCATCATGTGGGCTACGACTACCGCCACGGTTGCCGACAGCCGAGGCCAACCCAATCCGGTCAGGCGACTCAGGCCGAAACGCTGAGGGCTGACGCGTTTGGGACTACTGGTTACCACCTGCAGGCCCATAGCGTGAGGCGACAATGATCCGAAGGGTGGTGACAACGGCGCTGGCCACGACGGTTGCCAGCGCCAAGCCAGCAAGACCATACGATCGCACGAAGACGAGATTGAGCAGGAACTTCAGTGAAATCACCAGCATCGACAGCAGCGCGACAGCGCGCGCACGCCGTTGCGCGAGCAGCAGCTGCGAGAACAGGGTAGAGGCGCTGGAAATCAGGATCGAGAACGGCAGGAAACACAACGGTTCTGCGGTGAGCCGCACCGCGGCCTCGTCGAAGGCTCCACGGTGAAACACCACGGAGATCAATTGGAAGCGGAACATGACCAAGAGCAATACCGGGACCAGTCCGAGCAGGACCAAGGCGGTACACCATCTGCTCACGGTGCGCAGAGCTTCTCTCCACTTTCCAGCGGCCGTCATGCGCGCCAGAACCGGGAACAGCACCGTGGCCAGCACCGACGTGATGATCGCGCTGGGCATCGCGTTGACCCGTTGCGCGTAGTTGTACGCAGCGACGCTGCCGTGCGGGAGGGTCGACGCAAAGGCCCGGTCAACTGCAACGTCGACCTGCAGCGCCAACGAATGGAGCGCCATCGCTCCACCGGCCGCCATCGGAATGGACACATTTCGCCGAATGCCCGCCAGAGAGACGAGCTTCGGCTCGAAGCGCCGCGCGTTTGCCCACTGCCACCCGAAGGCGACAACAGCACCTCCCCCGAAACCAACTACCAATGCACCGACCCCGAGCTTTTGCGCGCCCGCAACGCACGAAACGATCACTCCGAGTGCGACCAGCTGGTTGGTCATCGCGGGGACGGCAAAACGGTCGTTCGAGTTGAGAATCGTCTTGAATATCCCGACCATGGCCAGGAGCCAAACGTACGGGAGCATCGTTCGCAGCCAATGGCCCGCGCGTGCCTGCTGAGCTGGACCGAATCCAGCAGCCATCGCCTTCATCAGCGGACCAGCGGCGCAGAAAATCGCGAGACAGATCCCGGCGATGACGAGCGCCGAGAACCAGAACCATTTCTGCACGAGCGCCGTGGCGTCGGCAAGGCGGCCGGCCTCGCGGTGCGCCACGTAGACCGGGAGAACTACGGCGACGGTTATGCTGGCCACATTCACCACCAGCAGGCTCGGCAACGCCATTCCAATGAGGAAGGCGTCGAGCTCCTGACACGTGCCAAAGAAGTAGGCGATGGTGGCTTCTCGAGCGAAGCCAAGGGCCAAGCTGGCCACCGACATGGCGCCCAGGACGAGCGTTCCGCGTGGAAGTCGAGAAAGGAGAGAACGGCGCGTCATCGCCCGTTGTTTCCTACGCGGCCCCCGAACGACGGGCGCGCTGGGGTTCCCTCCGGCCCCAGCCGCCTCGCACGAGTGTCTTCACCCGTCGACCATGCGGCATCACGCATAGCCAACCTGGCGAAGCGCCTTCGCTGCACCATGAGAGAGGAAGTGCTCGAGCAGGTGCGGCGGTACGAAGGTCTGCCAATCGCCCACACGTCCCCCCCGGTAGAACGACTTCCCACCGGAGACAGGCCCGTGGCGCTGCGACTCGATTTGGCGCTCGTTCTCGAGACTTGCATCTTCGACCGCACGCGCGCGTAGCTCGGCGCTCGTGTCCAGCCCCAGGAAGCCAACCACGTCGTCCAGAACCTCTTCAGGGGACTTCTTCAGCTCCTCGAAGCGAATCGTGAGCAAATCAGACCCCAGCTTCCTTCTCGCTCGGCCAAACCAGGAGGCCACGTGCCGATCCCAGCGTGGGCCGAAAACGCCCGCCGAATACATCGCGTAGAAGTCGGCAAACGACTCCGCACGCCCTGCGCGGACGATGGTGTAATAGTAGAACGATACAAGTACGTCGCGACCGTCGCGCACGAGATACACCGCACGAGGAATGCTCCTGCGCCAAACAGAGTGCGTCATCACGATTCGAGGCGAGGGGCGGCTTCTCACGCGGGGCGTGTTTCGGATGCTGGTCGAAGGGATCAACCGGTTGAAGATTGCCGGATCGCTTCGCGCGGACGGGTCGATGATGTTCGCCACCATCGTTCGCAGCCACGTACTGCCCGAGCGAGGAAACGCCGCGATGAACTGATCGTCGCGCCGCTTGTCCATCAGCCGGAAACCGACTGGCGTGCTCAAGGTCGAGGCGAAACGAGTTCTCAGACTGAAAAGCGCCCTGTCAATCGAGTTTGGAATGGTCAACACGGTTACTCACGGGCAGGGGATACCCATTGCGTACAGTCTTCCGTACATGCCGGCGATATGGTCGGCCGCAAATCGGCGCGCGTTCTCTTTGCCTCTATTGATGAGGTCCGCCCGAAGACCAGCGTTGTCGATCAGCGCCACCAGGGCGGCTCGAATCGCGCGCACGTCGGTAGGATCGACCAACAGGGCCGCGTCTTGTGCCACGTCTGCCATCGGAGACATCTTCGAGGTAATGACGGGCCGCCCCACAGTGTTGGCCTCCGCGATGGGCAACCCGAACCCTTCGTACAGACTGGCGAAGACTACGATGTCGCTCTTTTCGTACTCTGCGACCAGCTCCTCGAGCGGTAGCTCGTACCGATTCACGTAGTCGATCTTTCGTGCCATCAGCAACGCTGCGTCTGTCGGTGAGAGCCGGCCGATGACGACCAGCTGTACGTCGAGTCCAGCAACCGCATGGATGACGCGTTGCAAGTTCTTGTTCGCCGAGGTTCCAACGTGCAGGACTCGAGCGCTGTCGATAGTGGGTCGAGGGGCGCTCTCACGGAACGCAGGCAACACCGGGTTCGGAATAACGGTGACCTTCTCTTCAATCTCTGGGCACAACTGGACAACGTCGCGAGCGGTTTTTTGCGAGATACAGGTGACGTAGCGCGCTTTGCGCAACGGCCTTCTGAACCAGACTTCCTCCGCCACTCGTTTCTTCCATCCCCCGAGCTGCTCGAGCAGCGCGACGTCGTGAACAGTGAGGATGTTGCATACACGGTCACTCAGGCCCAACAGAGCATAGTGTACGTCACCGGTAACGTGGTTCACCGTCGTCTGGCTCAGTCGAACACGACGAATGTTGACCAGCATCGAATATGGGTTTGCGCGCTGGTACGGCAGAACCGTTTTCTTCATCGGCAGTACCGGCGAGAGCTGGTCGTAGACCGCGTCGAATACGTTCTCGATCGAAAAGAACCCGCTTTGTTTTCGATATACCAAGTTGACCATGCTAGAAACCAGTGAACAGCATCCAGGTTACAATGTCTTCTGCACCACCAAGACCGAACTTCTTCGTCATCGGCGCGGGCAAGGCGGGCACAACAAGCCTCTGCGAGCTCTTGGCCGCGCACGGGGACGTCTTCGTGAGCGAGCCAAAGGAGCCCGGCTTCTTCACGCTTCCGGAACAGCGCAAGCGCGGCCTCCCCTGGTACCAATCCTTGTTCGAGGGAGCAGAGACATATACGGCAATCGGCGAGGGTAGCACCACGTATTCGATCACTGGGGTCTATCCGGAGGTTGTGGACCTTCTGGCTGACTACTCGCCCGACGCCCGCATCATCTACATCCTTCGCGAACCATGGAGTCGACTAGAGTCTCTCTGGATGCAGTGGCGCAGCATGGGCAGGGGCGTTCCTCGCTCCTTCACCAAAGCCGTCCGCACGGATCCCTCGTTCATCGACTCCAGCCTGTACTGGAAGCAGGTATCCGCCTACCGGCGACGTTTCGACGATGGGCGAATTCTCGTACTCTTCCTCGAAGACCTCCGCAGTCGCCCAACGGCTACGTTGAGGAGGTGCTACGAGTTTCTCGCGGTGGACTCGAGCTTCGTACCACCAGACATTGACCGCCCACGCAACGCTTGGGTTGGGAAGCGCGAGGACAGGCTTCCGCTGGAGCTGATGCGCCGAATCCCCGGATACGCGTTTGTCCGAGATTCTCTGGTTCCGGCCGGGGTGCGGCAACGCTTCAAGGGGAAATTTACTCGGCAACTCACCGAGCGTCCGCAGTGGGACCCGGCTACGCGGGAGTGGGTACGTTCGCAAATTCGGGACGATGTCGCTCAGGTCTTGGAGTACGCGGGCAAGCCTGCAGACTTCTGGAGCCTCTAGGGAAGGCAAAGCGAAAGCTCGCATGGATGTTCCGTACGAATCTCAAGTCGCTTGCTCAGCATCGGCCGACTCTGAGTATGAGTGCGCATAGTACTGGTAGTACCCGTAGCGTCGATCGCCGACATTCGTATCGTTGAGCACGGTACCCAGGATTTCGGCGTCCACGTCACGCAGCTGGCGAGCCGCGTGGGTGGCGTCGTCGATCGTCGTTTCCCCCGCTCGTACGACGAGAATGACCCCGTCCGTATGGCGCGCGAGCACCACCGCGTCCGTTACCGCGAGCAACGGGGGCGAGTCGAAGATGACACGATCAAAGCTCTTTTCGAGCTTCTCTATCACGGCCCGGAACTTGTCCGTGAGCAGTAGCTCCGCCGGGTTTGGAGGATTGGGGCCAGAGGCCAGCACGAACAGGTTGGGAACGTCTGTTGTCTTGACCGCATCTTCCATCGTCGATTGACCAACGATCATGTTGGTCAACCCGATGTTCCGGGCGACATTGAGAGACTTGTGAAGCCGCGGGCGCCGCAGGTCGGTATCCACCAGCAGCACTCGTTGTCCGCTCTGAGCCATGGTCGTCGCCAGATAGACGGCAGTCGTGGTCTTTCCTTCCTGCGGCCTGGGACTCGACACGACCAGGCTCCTGCGAGGGCGATCCGCGGCGCTGAACAGAATGTTGGTACGTATCGAGCGGCAACACTCGGCAACCCGCGACTTGGGATTGCGGAAGACGAACAGATCTCTCTCTCCATTCAGGGAGAAGTCGCCACGCGGGCCAGCCTCTTCGACCATCGGAATGATGCCGAGCAGCGGTGCTCCCACGGCGCGTTCAATGGCCTCCCCGGACTTGATGGTCTGATCCAATTGCTCGACCGCGAACGCCACGCCCACGCCTAGCAGCAACGACAGCAACAACGCGAGCGCCAGGTTCAGCCTGATCCGAGGCGCCACCTTTGGTGCGACCCGCGCCGAGCCGTGCGGGCGGATGTTGATCTCCTTGTTGCGCCCGGCCATGTCGTTGGTCTGTAGCCGGCTCAGAACCAGGTTGTAGTTCTCTTCTGCGTGGTCATATTGGCGCTTGTAGCGGTTGTACTCGATTGACTTGGGCCCGAGCTCGAACGCCTCCTGTTTGAGCCTTTCCAGCTCGGCCGCGTACTTCTGTTCTTTCGCAAGCGCAGCCTGATATTTCTCGTCAATTTCGCGGACCACACGGTGCGCTTCCGTCTTCAGTGCCGCTTCGATCTCGTGCACCTTCTGAACCTGATTCGCGTACTCGGGGTACTTGGGCCCCAGCTCCTCTCCCAGCTCGGCTAGCCGCTGCTTCTCGACCGACAGCTGGCTTTTGATCTGTTCGACCGTTGTCCCGCTTTCGGTCAGTCCGAAGAGCGGAGACGACATGACATCGGCGTCGGACAGCTTCTGCGCCCGTTCGCGCACGGCTTCGAGCGACAGCCGGGCGATCTTGGCTTCGCTGTGCGCGTTGGTGTAACGCGCGATGTCAGCGGCGAGGATATTCTGTTTGTCCTCGAGCGAGACCGACAGGATGTCGTTCTCTTTCTTGAACTTGTAGAGCGCTTGCTCGTTTTCCTTCAGTTCCTTCTCCGCGCGATCGAGCTCTCGCGCGAGGTACTCGCCGACGCTGCCGCTGCCCTCGCTGCGGAGCCCGCGCGTGTACGCGAGAAACGTGTCGATGTGCTTGTTGGCAAGGTCGATCGCGAGCTGCGGATTAGTATGGTTCACGTATACGCGAACGATCCGGCTGTCGCGATCCTGGCTGGCCTCGAGCGTCCGCTTGACGGCGGCTGCGGCATCGTCGATGAGCTGCTCTTCGGTGCGGGTGTCATTCGGCATCCTCGGCACCAGTCGGATGTCGTGCTGCAGGTCGTTGCGCACGACGGTCATCTTCGCTAGGTCATAGCTCTTCAGGATCTCGACTTGGGTGTTGTAGTAGTCCTGGTTGGACCAGTACCCGGCGGTGCCGAGCTGGATGACTTCCTGTACTTTGGAGCCGAAGACCTGCGGCGGCTTCGGGTCGATGATCACACTCGCGCTCGCACGGTAGACGCTCGGCTGACGAAGCGTGTAGAGGACGGTGGCGGTCACACCGAGCGCCACCACCGCAGCGACGATCCACGCTCTCTTGCGCAGCACCTCAAGGTAGTGGCGCAGGTCGATCTGGGCGGATTCCTGATCGTCCGGTGGATGAGCGTTGGGCAATTCTTTCATCGATGCGCGCACGGGTTCTGCCGATCTCCCACAGTCAGTGTGCTGAAGACTAGCCGGCGTTCAGGCCGACCACCTCACTCGTGGCTTCGTTTTGCCGCCGATTCTTGTGATCTTGCACGGTTGCGCTCGATCTCGGCCTGGCGGAAGTTGCCGCGGCGCTGCTCCAACTGTGCGATTCGGCGATGCACTTGTGCCCTCTGACGGAGATTCGTGGCCAGCGACAGAAGCTGGAGCAGGTTGGCGCGGGCCTTGTTCAGATCGCCCGTCTGGATGCGGATCCGAGCCAGCGCATCGTACGCCGCGGCCTGGTCCGCCCGAATTGGGATCTTGTGGTCGGCGAGGCCGTTTTCGAGCATGTTGATGGCCGTGGCCGCGTCACCTTCCGCGGCGATCGCTTGCGCAACTAGGATCATGCTGCTGGCGTCTGCCCGGAGCTGATGGGCACGTTCGGCGGCCTCTCGGGCACTCTTGGCGTCTCCTCGCCCGAGCGCGAGCCGGGCGATTGCCATGAGCGGCATCGGCTCAGTGGGGTACGCCTCGTGCAAGTGCGCTGCAGCGGCCGCAGCTACGTCGGCATGACCTCTCTGGCCCAGTAGGTCGATGATCTCCAGCGCCGCGTTGAGGTCATCGGTCGGCACTCCCCGCGCGGCGTCTGTCGCCGCCGGGAACATCGCGACGAGCGAGTCGACGAGGTCGCGCCGGTGCACAGCATCTTCCAGAGCCAGCGAGATCTCGACCAATGCCTGGTCGCGCTTGCCGAAATCATAGAGGGCCCGGGCGGCCAGCCTGTGCAGGGTTGAGTCTTTCGGGTTGAGGAACAGTGCCCGGTTGAGCACCGCGATGCTTCGTTCGTCATGCGCAAGGAGCATCTGCTGGGCCGTGATCCCGGCGAGAACATAGTCCGAGGGATGCTGATGCCACGCGTCCACGGCGGCGGCGACACCCGGTTTCGCATGGGCGTTCAGCGCGAGGCTCTCGCTTCGCGCGAGTTGCCCCATCGGCGTGACGGCCACCACGAGCAACAAGACGCTGGGCACGAGAAGCCGGCCACGCAACAGGATCAACCTCGGGCGACCGATCGCGCGGTGTTCCAACTGCGCGGGCAGGAGAGCCGAGATGAGCCCAATGGCGGGGAGTGCCACGCCGGGGATCTGCAGGGAGAAATCGAACACGCTGTGCGCGGCCAGGCCGAGCAGCCCGGCGACAATGCCCGTTTCGACTGGTCCGGCGTCCCATTGCCGGAGCAGCTTGAACGCGAGCAGGACGAACAGCGCCGCCACCAGCCCGGCACCGACGATGCCCCAGTCGATCACCGCTTGCAGGTACTCGTTCTCGACATGGGTGCGGGTGGCGTGTGCGTCGGGCTGCAGTCGAGTGAACGCGAACCCAAAGGCACCGCGGCCAACGCCCGTGTAGAGGTTCTGGTTGGCCAGCGGGGCGGATTTTTCCCAGATCTCGGCCTTGCCCTCAGAGCCGGTGATCTCGCCGCTTCTCGTGCCGCCCAGGTCGTGGAGCAGGCCCCCGGCGGTGCCGGCGCCGACGAGCACCAGCGCACAGATGCCGACGATACCGGCGGCGACGATCGTTGACGCTGAAACGCGTCCGTGTGACCTGGGCCGCTGTTTCCGATGCTGAAGCGACCAGAACAGCACGCCAGCCAGCAGGGCGACGGCCAGCCCGAGGAAACCTCCGCGCGACCGCGTGAGTAGCGTACCGCCGATCAGGAGCAGAGTCGCCCCAGCCCAGAGCAACCGCCGAGGACCTCTCGCCTGTATCGCCAGCGCGATGGTGACCGGCGCTACCAGCGCCAAGACGGCCGCCAGGTGGTTGGGATTGACGACCGGGCCGAGCAAGACCTGTGGTGCCTGGTCCAGCGCGTAGAAGCCGTAGACCTCGTCGAGATGACCCAGCGCGTGAATGACAGCGAGGAGAGCCAGCGTGCAGCCGGCGCCAACGCACGCCAGCACGATCCTCTGGCGTTGCCGATCCTTTGCCGCCAGCCGGACGCACACCACCCCGAACGCGGCGTACCCGATCAGCTTCATCAACTCCAGCAACGTCGCAGGCGGATCGTAGGAAAGCGGGAAGAATCGGGCCAATGGCTCGGACAGCGCGCGCGAGTTGTCTCGCATGAGGTCGTACTTCTGGTGCGAGGCGACCTGGACGAACGCGGCAGGCAGCGGAATCCACTGCAGCGCGGTCAGCGCCGCGGCGACAACCAGGAACGGGATCAGCTCCGAGGTCGCGCTGCGTCGCGCGATCAGAAAGCAGGACGCGCCAGCGAGCGCAAGCGCTGTGGTCGAGAGCGCGGCCCAGCGGGGCGCGCCGCCGAGTGCCAGCACGCCGACGGCAAGCGTAGCGGCGCCCAGGCCTTCAGCCACACGGTCGCGCTTGCGGGTCATCGCCTACCAAAGTCGACGCGGCACGAACACGACGTCGCCTGGACGAACGAAGAAGTTGGCCGCTTTCCCCTGCCCGATCGACTGCACCGGTACCGTGAAGCGCTTGCTTTTGCTGCTACGCTTCCTCGTCACCGTGACTGCGTTCTTCCGGGCCATGTTGGTGAAACCGCCGGCTTGGGAGATCGCGTCGACGATGGTCATCCCCTCTGCGTAGGACAGTGTTCCTGTCTTCCGAACCTCCCCGAACACCGAGATGGTCTTCGAATTGTATTCCTTGACCAGTACTGATACCTGTGGATCGCGAAGGTAACCGTCGGCCAGCCTCGAGCGGATCTGCTTTTCGACCGCCACCGGCGTCTTTCCGCTTACCACGACCTTCCCGATCAGTGGGAAGGCGATGCTGCCCTCGCTGTTGACGCGGTACTCACCGGTCAGATCTTTCTGGCGAAAGACTCGCACCTCGAACACGTCGCCCACGCCGAGGGTCGTGTCTTCGATGTGGATCTGTCGCGTCGGGTAATTGCTAGGTGGTGGATCGCCGCACGCGGTGATCGCGCACCAGGCAAGGCAGAGAACGAGAGGGACCGCGACACGCATCATGATTCCGACAGGTCGATAGCAGGTTGGGGACCGAGGCTCCAGGTAGTACAGACGACCACCGCGCCGACAGCGTTCACTGCGCCGGTCGTGCAGCCATGGGCCCCTCGGGCGCACGGTTGGTCTAACCTGTGAATTATACACGGGTGCGGTGCCGGCGTGTGATCTGGCACGAGACGATTCTCCATCGTGGAAATGAACCGATTGCCTACGCCGGGCGACTACCTCCTCAGAGCTGTTTCGCTGCCGACGGGGTTGCCGCAGTTCCGCTGCCCGGCAAGACTGGACCGGGTTACCCCGAGCCATCCCACCCCATGGTGACGTCTCCATCCCAATCCCAGCACCGAGCTCCCAGTCGGATCCCGGCTAGGGCCGCCGCAACGCTGATCGACATCACGATCTGTGCCGCGAGCCTGATGGCGGCGTACCTTACCCGCTTCGAAGGTGCGCTGCCGCCGAGCTTCTTCCGTCAGCTGGTCGTTCTGGTGCCGCTGCTGGCCGTCGCCCGCGTGGGAGCCAACTACATCTTCGGCGTGTACCGCATCATGTGGCGGTACGTGGGCCTGCCCGAGGCGCTGCGTTTCGTTCAGTCGGTCGGGGCGGTGAGCGTGGTCTTGGTGCTCATCCGATTGCTCCTCATCGAGCATAGCCACTACTTCGTCATTCCCATCGGCGTCATCGTCATCGAGGGGACGCTGACGTTCATCGCGATGACCGGCGCGCGGTTTCTCCCTCGCATCCTGGCGGAGCGCTACTCGAACGAGAACGCCGCCCGCTCGGAGGCGACGTTGCTCGTCGGTGCCGGCCGCGGCGGTCTGGCAATTGCCAAAGAAGCCCTGCGACATCCCGATCTGGGAATCCGGCCGGTCGGTTTCGTCGACGACGATCAGTCCAAGAGTGGGCTGGAGATCCTCGGACTCCGCGTGATGGGGACTCTGGCGGACGTCGAGCGGGTCGTGCGTACAACGGCGGCTACGCGCTTGATCATCACCACCGAGTCGATTCCGTCGAAAACGATCCTCGACTTGATGGACCGCTGCCGGCCGCTGAACGTGAACGTCCGAATCGTCCCGCGTCTCTTCGAGTTGCTCGGGTCGCAGAACGCCGCGGAGCAGCTGCGCGAGGTGCAGATCGAGGACCTGCTCAGCCGCGATCCGATTCCGCCGTCGTTGTCGATGACCGATCTGAAGCAGATCTACGGTGGCAAGACGGTGCTGGTCACCGGGGCTGGCGGGTCGATCGGCAGCGAGCTTTGCCGCCAGCTGCAACTCACGGAGCCGAAGCGGCTTCTCCTGGTCGAGCGGGACGAGACCAACCTGTTCGAGATCAATCGGGAGCTGGCCAGGAACGAGCTGGCCGATCGCTGTTTGCCGATCCTGCTCGACATCACCCACACGCGTGACCTCGAGGCTGTGCTGCAGCAGTACAAGCCGGATGTCATCTTCCACGCGGCCGCATTCGAGCACGTGCCGATGATGGAGCGGTTTCCGTTCGAGGCGGTGCGCAACAACATCTTCGGCACCCACAAGCTGGCGCAGCTGGCGATCGAGCACGGGGTCGAGTCGTTCGTCATGATCTCGACCGACAAGGCGGTCAACCCGACGAGCGTGATGGGTGCGAGCAAGCGGTTTGCCGAGCAGGTCGTCCATTACCTGGCGCCCGAGGGGACGACCAAGTTTTCGTGTGTGCGCTTTGGCAACGTGCTGGGAAGCCGGGGCAGTGTGGTCGGGATCTTCCGCGAGCAGATCCAGCGTCGCCAGCCGCTCACGGTGACGCACCCGGAAGCGACGCGGTACTTCATGACCATCCCCGAGGCGTCCAACCTGGTCATCCAGGCGGCGACGCTCGGGGACAACGGCGAGATCTTCCTCCTCGACATGGGCGAGCCGGTCAAGATCATCGATCTCGCGCGGCAGATGATTCACCTGAGCGGTGCGACGGAGAAGGAGATTCCGATCCAGATCGTCGGGACACGCCCGGGCGAAAAGTTGTTCGAGGAGCTTCGCACTGACATCGAGACCATCTCGAAGACGCCGCTGCGCAAGGTCTTCCGCTGTGAGCCCGAGCCGGTGGACGGCAAGATGGTGGAGACGATTCTCGAGCGGCTGTCGTTTCCGGTGCGCGCGCGCGATGCCGAGGGTGTTCGCGCGTGCATGCGCGATCTGCAGATTGGCTACGAGCAGCCGCCGACCGAAGCGGATCGGGACCAGTTGGCCTAGCTCTCCCAGTCGTGCTCTACGAACGACGCGCTCATGGCGCGGAGAGCCTGGGCGCCGTCGACGGCGGGCCGCCAGTCTAGGCTGCCACTGGTGTCTGACGCATCCACCTCGAGCGAGCCGACGAGCCGGCTTACTTCCGCCGAGCGTCCGGCCAGCCGACCGGCCAGGCGCAAGAGACCGACGGGAACCGGCAACAGGCGCGGTCTTCGCTTCATCCCTTCGGCGATGTGCCGGACGATCTGCTCCGTCGTTAGCGGTCCATTGTCGGCGACCAGGAACGTCTTGCCGATCGCGCCCGGATGTGCGGCGCAGCGCTCGAGTAGCCGGGCCAGGTTATCGACTGCCACGATGCTGCGGCGGTTGCGCAGTCCGCGAAACGGCAGCGGTGCTCCTCGGCGCACGAGCTTCATGAGGCGGAGCATGTTGCCCTTGACCCCGGGCCCGTAGACCAACGGTGGCCGGACGATGCACAGCTCAATCGCGGCGTCCGCACAACCGCTCGACAGCAGCTGTTCGGCCTCGAGCTTGGAACGACCGTAGGGATCCTGCGGATTCGGCGTGTCGCCGGGGCGGAAGGGCTGCCCCTGGGTGCTCTCGCCGTTGACCTTGATGCTGCTGACGTAGACGAAGCGACGCACACCCGACGCCTTGCACGCCGCGAGGACAGCTTCGGACCCGAGCACGTTGACCTCGCGGAACGCCTGGTCGGGGTCGACGGTGGTGTCGTTCATGACATGGGCGCGAGCGGCCAGATGAATCAGCGCGTCAGCACCCGAGATAGCGGAGGCCACGGCGTCCTCGTCGCGAAGCTCCGGGACCACGTGATAGTCTGCGACCTCGCGGTCGGCGGGCACCGCGTCCTCCCGTCGGACCAGGGCGAGCACGCGATGGCCGGCCTCGCTCAGGATCGCCACCAGCGATCTACCTACGAACCCGTTGGCCCCGGTGACAGCAATCGTGGTCACGCGCGCGCTCCTCGCCGCAGCGCCGGTCGCACGAGCTCGAATGCCTTGGACACGTACTTCGAGTAGATCTTGAAGACATTGGTGCGAATCCCGTGCGCGCGACAGATCGCGAGAATCTCGCGGTTGAGCAGCAGGTTGCTGCGCCACGAACGGGTGCTGATGCCGCCGGTCCGCATCCGAACGAGGACTCTGGACAGGTAGGCGTAGGGTACGTCGCCGCTGCCGAACATGCGCACGATCATGTCGAAGTCGCTGGCGATCTCGTAGTCGAGCGAGTAGCGGCCCAGTCGTTCGTAGACCGAGCGGCGCACGAACAGCGTGGGGTGGGCCGGCATCATTCCGCGCGCGAGGCTGCGGCGCGAGAAGCCTTTGGATGAGTAGTGACGGACGACCCGGCTAGGGCGCGCCGGGTCCACGAACTCGACATCGGCGAACACCGCGTCGACCCCGGCGTCCTCGAACGCCTCTGCGACGTCCGCGAGCACGGTCTCGTTGGCATAGAAGTCGTCGGCATGCAGGATGCCGACGATATCTCCGCTGCAGCGTTCGATGCCCTTGTTGAGGGCGTCGTAGATCCCCCGGTCGGGCTCACTCACCAGCGTCGCGATCTCGTCGGCGTGCGCCTGCAGCACCTCGGTGGTGCCGTCGGTGGAGGCGCCGTCGATCACGACGTGCTCGACGTTGTCGTAGCTCTGGGAGCGGACGGAACGGATCGTGTCCTCGATGGTCGAGCGGCAGTTGTACACCGCCGTCACGATAGAGATCTTGGGCCGTTCCTCGCTCACTGGGGTTCCCCGTTGCGTCCTCGGGCGATGTTCCACCACCCGGTCGCCCGAGGGCAACGGGCGACGCGACCCAACCCTAGTGTAGACTGCCGACCTGCCGCCAGATGACGTCCGGTTTGCTCCTCCAGAATCTCGGCGTGCTCGCCGGGGCCGTCGCTCTCGCCGGATTGACGGCGTGGTTGACCGCGAGAATCCGAAGCTACGCGCTCGCGCGCGGCATGCAGGACGTGCCCAACGAGCGCAGCTCACACACGACGCCGACCCCGCGCGGGGGTGGCGCCTCCATCGTCGCCGTCTCCCTCATCTCCCTGGCCGGTATCGCGGTGTGGACCCGCGATTGGCGATGGCCGGTCGCCCTGGGCGGCGGTGGCATCGTCGTCGCGATGACCGGGTGGCTCGACGACGTCCGCGGGCTGCAGGCGCGCACGAGGTTGTTGGCGCACTTCGGCGCGGCCGGGATCAGCCTCGCCGTGATCCGGGATCAGCTGGTGATTCCGCTTCCACCGCATCTCTTGGTGGTGGGTGGCATCGCGCTCGTGCTGGCGGCGCTCTACCTCGTCTGGTCGATCAACTCGTACAACTTCATGGACGGCATCGACGGGATCGCCGCGTCGGAGTGCTGTACCGTGGTCATCGTGCTCGGGCCACTCGCCGAGCACGCCGGCCAGCGGTCATTGGCGCTGTTCTGTGCGGTGCTGGCGTCGGCGTGCCTGGGGTTCCTCGCGCTCAACTGGCAGCCGGCGCGCATCTTCATGGGCGACGTCTGCAGTGGCTTCCTCGGCTTCCTCCTGGCGCTCATGGGCCTCTGGGGGCAGGCGAGTGGCTCCGTGCCGCTGACGGCAACGCTGATCCTCACGGGGGTCTTCGTCGTCGATGCGACCTACACGCTGTTCCGACGTCTGCTGGCCGGCGAGCGCGTCTACCAGGCGCATCGCGATCATGCCTACCAACACGCCACGCAGTGCGGCTGGAGCCACGCCCGCGTGTCGGCTGCAGTCATCGCGATCAATCTCGCGTGGCTGGGGCCTCTGGCGATTCTCGCGACCGCACGTCCCGAATGGGGCTGGCCGCTCCTCGGGCTGGGCTACGTGCCACTGCTGGTGGTAGCGATCTGGTTGCGAGCGGGCCAGCGGCGGGCGAGCGCACTGTGAGTATGTTCATGTTAGGGTGCGGCCGCTCTGGATGAACGACTCCGCACGAAGTCACAACCAACCGCGATAGGTGCTCTGGTGAAACGCGCGCTAATTACCGGAATTACGGGGCAGGACGGTTCGTATCTGGCGGAGCTCTTGCTCGACAAGGGCTACGAGGTCCACGGGATCATTCGCCGGTCGAGTAGCTTCAACACCGGGCGGATCGACCATATCTATCGGGATCCACACGAAAAAGGCGTCCGGCTGCTGCTCCACTACGGGGACCTGACCGACGGCAGCGTGTTGAACAAGATCATTCGGACGGTGCGGCCGGACGAGGTCTATCACCTGGGTGCGCAGAGTCACGTTCGGGTGTCGTTCGACATCCCGGAGTACACGGGCGACGTGGTGGCGCTGGGGACGATCCGGCTGCTCGAGGCGATTCGCGAGGCGGGGATGACGCCGCGGTTCTATCAGGCTTCGTCGTCGGAGCTGTACGGCAGCTCGCCGCCGCCGCAGAACGAGGAGACGCAGTTCCTGCCGCGCAGCCCGTATGCGATCGCGAAGCTGTACTCGTATCACATGACGATCAACTACCGTGAGGCGTACGGGATGTTCGCGAGTAACGGCATCCTGTTCAATCACGAGTCGCCGCGGCGCGGTGAGACGTTCGTGACGCGCAAGATCACGAGGGCGGCGGCGCGGATCAAGCTAGGGGTTCAGGACAAGTTGTTCCTGGGCAATCTGGATGCGAAGCGGGACTGGGGTTTTGCGGGCGATTATGTCGAGGCGATGTGGCGGATCTTGCAGCACTCGGAGGCGGATGATTTCGTGGTCGCGACGGGCGAGATGCACTCGGTGCGCGAGTTCCTCGAGGTTGCGTTCGACGAGCTGGATCTCGACTGGAACAAGCATGTCGAGATCGATCCGAAGTACTTCCGCCCGACCGAGGTCGACGAGCTGCGCGGCGACGCGTCGAAGGCGAAGAAGGTGCTCGGCTGGGAGCCGAAGGTCGGCTTCGACGAGCTGGCTCGTATGATGGTGCGCGCCGACCTGGAAGAGGCGAAGCGCAATCCGGGGCTGGATCCGATCGAGCGCTAGCCCACTAGTCGGGGTTCTTGGCAGTCAAAAAGAGGAATCCTCCCCAGCGCGAAACCGCGTACCGCAAGTAGCTATCCGGTAGCACGCGGCAGACAGCCGTCCTCAATCGGCTGGGTAGTGGTACCGCGTCTACATCTGAACCGCATAGCTCGGAGCTCACGTCGCGAAAGAAGGAGCGAAAGAGGTCTTCGAACTGCTCGCGAACGTAGAACCGCGCGGAGAACCCGTCTGTCGAGCGATAGAGGGACTCTTCGATGCTGCGACGTCCTAGACCGAGACGGAACACCTGGTCGCGCAGCACGCCCACGACGGTGGACAGGCCGCCGCGATTGTAGACCATGATTCGGCATTCGCCGTCTGGCTTCAATACGCGGGCTATCTCTCGGGCCGCGCGCCCCGTGCGCGATGAATGATGGATCACGCCCCAGGACCAGACAAAGTCGAACGATCCGTCGGCGAACGGCAGCTTCTCGGCATCGCTCTCCAGGACCGTGGCCTGCAGACCTCGGATCTCGAGCCGGCGGCGTGTCGATTCTACGGATACGGGCGACAGATCGATCGCGGTAACCTCTGCACCGGCGCGGACCATCAACTCAGTATGGAGACCCATCCCGCATCCGACTTCGAGCACACGCTTGCCGCGTAGCTGTTCGAACGGAATGAGCTTGTCGAAGGGTTGTGTTTCCGTCGCGAACAGCCGCGACGCGTAGATGAACCGTTCGTCCATTTCGTCATACCACTCGGCGCTAAACTGCTCGTGGCCAATTCGATCGGTCCAGTCGTAGGACATCGTGTGGCTCGTCCACCAGTCGCGGTTTCCCGCCTGGACGTCTTCCACAGTCTCTTGGTCCACTCGCTTCGTGTGGTAGTCAACCATGATCAGTTTGGCTCCTTTAGACGGCTACTCGCGAAGAGAAGTGTCGCGCAGGAATGCTCCGAGGTGCTCGCGAAATCGCTCGTAGCTGTGCTCTCGCGTGATTCGCTCTTTGGCTCGTCGTCCCATTGATTTCCGCATCGCCTCATCCGCAGCGAGCTGGCAGATGCGCTCTCGGAGCGCGTCGAGATCGAACGGATCGAGAATGAAACCACTCTCTCCATCAACGGCAGCTTCCCGAGAACCGTCTTGATTGCCGACGATGATTGGCTTTTCGCAGGCCGCGGCCTCGAGTGGCGTGAGCGGAATACCTTCACCAATTCCTGGGCCCTTGTGGGTCACCATCGCGAAGACGTCACACGCTCGGTAGATGAGAGGGAGGTCGTCTTCGGTAACGCGACCAGTGAAGTGAATGTGAGCGGCGTTGGGGGTAGCCGCCGCCTGGGACTCAAGGCTTTGGCGACCCGTCCCGTCTCCGGCGACGACCAGTCGGACCCCGGCATCGGCTGGCAGGTGCCCGATCACCTCGATCAGGCGATCGACGCCTTTATGGCCCTCGTCTGCTGCGAGTCGGGCGAGTGTGAGTACGGTCATTCGATGGGGACTGGACGGAACACCATAGCGAACGAGCACATCGCCTGGATCCCCGGGATTGAACCGTGTCAGGTCGACACAGTCCCAGTGCACATACGTCTGCTCGCGCCTGTGCAAGCGCTCAGCGAGAATGTGGTCCAGTGTCGCGTGACAATCGCTGATCAGGAAATCGGCGGCCCTAATCGACGCCGCCCGCATGCGCGTGACATTCGTCCATACCTCTGCCCCGTACACATTCACGACCACCTCAGCCCGGATGAGGCGCGCTAGCGCGACGGCCATCGGAGTCAGGTGCGCATGGGCGGACCAGACGATGTCCGGTCGATCTCCGAAGGCGCATGCCGCAGCCGCGAACGATAGCAACGTCTTCCCTCGTAGGTTCGGGCCCGAACTCGACATGTAGACTTCGAAAGGGATCTCGAAGCTGTGCGCGTCCGTTGACAGAAGCGAAAGCACCGTAGTCGAGTCGTCGCCGAGGAGGTCGCGAAGCGCGGAGATCTGGTACCGGCAATAGCGGCTGATCCCGCCCTTGTCGAAGACTCCCGGAGTCAGATAGAGGATTCTCCCTCGGGATTTGTGCGATACCTTGCGCCGGACACGTCGCAGCAGGCCGTGAGGGTCCACGCGCGCGTTCACGAGCGTTCGTCTCTCATGTTCATCAGATCGACGAGCATGGCGACGCAGTCATCCGTGTTCGTCGATCCGCTGTCCAGCTCGAGATCGGGTGACTCCGGGGCTTCGTACGGGGCGCTGACGCCGGTGAAGCGGGGGATGTCGCCGCGGCGGGCTCGGGCGTAGAGGCCGGCGGTGTCGCGGGTGGCGCAGATGTCGGCGGGGGCCGAGAGGTAGATTTCGACGAAGCGGTCGGGGCCGATGATTTGGCGGGCTTCGGCGCGGTCGGCGGCATACGGCGACACGAGGGCGACGATGGTCAGGAGGCCGGCGTCGTTGCAGAGTTTGGCGATGTGGGCGGCGCGACGGACGTTTTCGCTGCGCTCGAGGGCGGCGAAGCCGAGGTTTTGGCTGATGCCCAGGCGGAGGTTTTCGCCGTCGAGGACGTGGGCGTTGATGCCGCGGTCGAAGAGGGCCTTTTCCAGGGCGTAGGCGGTGGTGGTTTTGCCGCTGCAGGGGAGGCCGGTTAGCCAGATGGTGGCCGGGCGGTGGCCGAGGCGGTCGGCGCGGGCGGCCGGGGTGATGCTGCTGCGGGTCGACTTCAATCCAGCGCCGCCGGCGCCCAGGGTGGGTGTGTCTTTGGCGGTGCGGCGATCGAGGATCATGCCGGCGGCGACGGTGGCGTTGGTCAGTGGGTGGACGAGGATGAACGCTCCGGTGGCGCGGTTGCGGGCGTAGGGGTCGAAGGCGATGCGGCGGGACAGGCGCAGGTGGACGCGGCCGATCTCGTTCAAAGCGAGATGGTCGGTCTCGATGCGGCTGAGGTTGTTGATGTCGAATTTGTATTCGACGGCGGCGATTTCGGCGCGGCCGCTGGTGGTGGTGTGTTTGAAGAGGTAGGGCTCGTCGGGCGCCATTTTCTCTTCGGACATCCACACGAG
>Ga0114931_10001078_pt1 | contig 34658 bp, 29 predicted proteins | sample 2SBtaG_FD_89579 | JGI IMG/M metagenome (GOLD analysis project Ga0114931, IMG submission 89579) | Deep subsurface microbial communities from Kolumbo volcano to uncover new lineages of life (NeLLi) - 2SBTROV14_V59a metaG | ecosystem: Environmental > Aquatic > Marine > Volcanic | place: Kolumbo...
ACTGTCTCCGACACTGGCCAAGCACGCGCAAACGAAATCGGTAACAGGCGATCTCAAGTCACCGAATCCGGCAATTCTGACTCTACTACTGTTCAGCAGTCGGCGCGACGCGCGGGTATACCTAGTGAACGTGACGTCAATGAAAACGCAGCCACCGTTGTCGACGAATCGGGTCTCGGTATAGATGCCGCATATTCCAGGATCGATACCGGGCGCGCTTCACTGACCGACGACGGCCAACAACTTGAAGAGACGGTAAAAGATAAACAACGAGTCTACTCAGTGGGCACTGCGCCGGGAATACACGAAACCATGGATAAGGTAAAAACGAAGCTGACTAACAAGTTCGCGGAATTGTTTGATTAGTCGTCGTTATAGATGTTTCGAGGATTCTTTTAATGTACGCGAGAGTGTAAAAAAATCTGTGTAAGTGGCATTCTGTTTAACCTGCTGAAAGGATTAACAAATGCCAATATCAGACAACCTCATCGACCAGCTGCTGGAGGGCTGCTCCTCACCTGATGACATTCTAGGCGAGAGCGGGCTGCTCAAACAGCTGACCAAGAAAGTCGCTGAGCGCGCCCTTGAGGCCGAGATGGAATCCCATCTTGGCTATGCCAAGCACGAACCCTCCGGCAAGAATACCGGCAATTCCCGCAACGGTAAGGGCCGTAAATCCGTGCGCAGTGTGCATGGGGAGCTCGAGCTTGAGATCCCTCGTGACCGCAATGGCTCCTTCGAGCCCCAGCTGGTGAAGAAAGGCGAGAAACAGCTTCACGGCTTTGATGAGCGCATCATCTCCCTCTACTCACGCGGTATGAGTACCCGCGATATCCAGGCTCACTTCGTGGACGCTTATGGGGTTGAGGTCTCACCGACCTTCATCTCCCATGTGACGAACGCCGTCATGGATGAGGTGAATGCTTGGCAGAATCGACCACTGGACCCGGTATACCCCATCGTCTATCTGGATGCCCTGGTGGTGCGTAGCCGTGCCTCCGGCGTAGTAGAGAATAAATCGGTATACCTGGCGCTGGGGATCAACATGGACGGTGAAAAGGAGCTGCTAGGGCTGTGGATGGCTCAGACCGAAGGGGCCAAGTTCTGGCTCTCCGTGATGAACGAGCTGCAAAACCGGGGGGTGCAAGATTTCTTCATCGCCTGTGTCGATGGCCTGAAGGGCTTTCCCGAGGCCATCGAGGCGGTCTATCCACAGACCCAGGTGCAACTATGTATTGTCCATCAGATTCGCCACTCGCTGCGCTACGTGAGCTGGAAGCAGCGCAAGGAGGTGGCAGCCGACCTGCGCCGTATCTACGCTGCGGCTACCCTCGCCGAGGGTGAACAAGCCCTGGAGGCCTTCGCGGATAAGTGGGATGGGGAACACCCAACCATCAGCCAGTCTTGGCGTAACAATTGGGAGAGACTAAGCCTGTTCTTCGACTACCCACCGCAGATTCGCAAGGTGATTTACACCACCAATGCGATTGAGTCACTGAATGCCTCGCTGCGTAAGGTCACGAAGACTCGTCGCTCGTTTCCAACCGATGAGTCGGTGATGAAGATCCTGTACCTGGCTCTGCATCAGATTTCGAAGAAGTGGACGATGCCTATCAGGGATTGGAAACAGGCCATGAGCCAGTTTATGATTCTCTTCGGTGACCGAGTGTCGCTGTGATCAACAGCCACTTACACAGAAAAATTTACAGTCTCATGTACGCATGTTTCTTTCTTAATTTCACAAACCACTATACATCAATCACTACAATGGACAATTTGCCATAATTGTACAAGTAATGTCCACTTTATTGTCCGTTCTGCAAGGCAACCAGGGCTTTATAAAATCAAATGGTTCAGTCATCATTCCTTTTTCTGTTTATGTAATGGAATGACACAGAATTTCTAACACTCCCTATTTTACGAAGACTTTTTTCTTAGAGTGATTTTTTCGACGTGATCACTGGCATCAATAGTAATCCATTTTGTAGAAGTCATATAATTAGGCGCTGATACTTCAATCTGATAACGCCCTCGCATGAGCTTTATCCCGTCAGTGTATTTTGGCCCGATATTCAAGATCCGTATTCCTGCGATCGAAGGTGTTGTAATCACAGTCAAACCATAACGTTCTGTCAAGGCGGTCTTTTTAGTATTTTTCCATTTCTCGTACGCAGCAGATATTTTCTCAGTAACCTCCTTCCGATATCCCCAGCTTTCATTATTAGTTATGAGAGGAGTTAAATGTCTGTAGTTCCAAGTGCCATTCTGATCCTTAGCTTTATATGAAAACCCCCACAATCCATCTCTATAATTTTGCTGTTTAAAATCACGAATACTGTCAAAGCGTATTGTAATATCAAATAATTCTTGCCTATCCCACACACCACTCCATTGTCCATTTGCGTACTTAGAAATGTATTTTACACGGCATACAATCCCCAATTCGTATAAATCACATATTGCCTTTTGCCGCGCACCATAAACGAAATAATTAAAATCAAATGTGTCTATTATTCTACCTACCAAAGATTCTTTACGTTTCCATAGCGCGTTTTCTTGAGCTATTATTTTTTCCTCAGCCCTAGTTTCCACTTGATTAACATACAAGCCAGTCCCCATTAGCACAAAAAGGATTGCTACAATGCTTGAGAAACCCCTCGCACTAAGGCGTGCTAGATATGATGCTGAAATGCCGACTAACACAGACATAATTACCATAAGCCAGACTATTCCAGCGGTCCTTAGAATTGAAAACTGCTCGAACACCTGAATGGCTGACTCAACAATATAAAGGAACGAAACTCCAGTAATCCATCCAATAATTTTTGGATAACTCTTAATAGTCCACTTCCACTTATCTGACGTTATTTCTCTTATTCCATCATCCTTAGATAATTGCTTCTTCAGCGAAGTTGGAGTGCGTACATTTCCATAAACTGCGTTTCGTACGTTAACATTTGCATCCTTAGCCAATATCTCTAGGCACTCTCTCGGCGTCCTAGGATTTTTCGCCACCTTTTCACGAACCCAATCGCTATGGCTTTTTGCAAGAATTCCAAAAGTGTCATTATCCAAGTCAAGACGCTGAAGCAAAGATATCTTGACTTCGTCGCTACTACTTAACGCAGCTCTGCGAATCGCATCATGCGGACAGGAGGGGTGATATAGTGCCGCCATTCTTATGGATCCCACATTTGCCTCATGTTCACTTCTATTTTCTGACCAATTATTTGTGTATTGCCAAGCTTCGTCCTCACTATATATTTCATAAAATCTGTCATAATCTTTTGGATATCTAAAGTCGGCATCAAATTCGGATAATTCTTCAAGAAGTGTCGAAGAAACATTTGAGTGATTGACAATAGATACGAACAGTTTCTTGTACTCATTCCTTAGACCGCCTAGAGAATATTCATCACTCTTCCTTCTAGCTCTTTGATTAATTATTTCCAGCACAGCAGTAGATGTGTCCTGATTATCGACAAGAGTTTTCCAGCAAGAATCTGTTACTTTTGCCAATATCGAATATATCTCTTCAGGTAAACCACGTGTATTCGCTATCGACTCCCTGCTTGATGGTGCGTAGAGGGACAAGAAATTAAGTAAATTATAGTTTTTAGCATTCGCCACTCCACGCTCAATTTCTATGTCGTAAGTGCCACTCTTTATTTCATCTTCATGCATCTCAATAAATTTTATGCACTCTTCTGCTGTATTCATCTTTAGAATAGGCATATTATCTCTCCACCTTGAATATCTGATCCTGTTAAGCCAATACACGATAGATGGATTGGCTTAACAGCAATAAACTGATGGGCCATCGCAGACGAAATCAACAATGACATATGGCCGCGTTTGCGATGTTTAATTCGAGACTGTAAATTACAGTTTCTTTTATTCACCTTTTTCGATGGCACCTCGGTGCTTCTGGACTAACTCATCGAGTTATTCACGCAAAAAACTATTAATACAGGCATTACATCTTCTCCTTCAGGCAGCCCTAACAAAGTGTTGGTCTGAAGCTAACTACTCCTGACTTCACCAACTTTTTTCTTTTCCTTCGATCCACAAGATGGACAGTGATATACACATCAGTGACAACAACATTGCCCACGACTCTTGCACTCGGACAATATGGAATTTTCACTGGATAAATTCTGGTTGCCTCAGGTTAATACTGAAAGCTATCGTCTTATCAATCCGTTTAGAACTCTACAACTTCTTCACCACCAAAGGTTGCCATCACATCAAGTAGCGTTTTGAGAGTTCCGCATGCTTCTTTAATCTTATCCTCCAATGCTAATAACTCAGTAACGTCATTAACATTAGATGTAATTCCATTACTGAGTCCATTCACGGTCATAACAAACGGTTTATCTTGCTTTGCAAAGCCTTTATACGTTGCTACTTCATAGCCACCAATCTGGTATTTCGAAACCAATGCCTTTTGTTCCGCTGTTAAATCAACCTTGCAGTACAAGCTGAATTCGACGCCCTTGTTTCCACCTAATATGCCCTTCTTCTGCTCCTGATCACGACGAATAATGAGTTTCATTTTTTTTCTCCTCTTGTTGAATGTCATATGTCAAACGCTGCGCCTCTGGATCAGTAATTTCTTCTCGATCTTCTATCTTATCCGCTTCAAGACTTCCAAATTGTCGACCTCTGAGTTCTTTCATCACTCCCGACAAGCGCTCTTTGCTGACACCTAGGCGAAACGGTAGAGGTATCAGACCATGCGCAACACTCACCGCCTTATTGAACTTTGCTTCATCGAACGCGGCCTCGCGCCCGGTTATTGCTGCTTTCTCAAACGCTGTCTCAGCAACTCTTCCCACTGCTTCTCGTATTTTCTCCAAACTGATGGCATTATCATTTTTAGTCATGTCACTAGCCTCCCCACCATTGCTTTTCATTATTCAAAACAACAGGGCTTCATTCATATCTAACTCCTGACTTCACCCACTTTTTTCTTCCCCTTCGATCCGCATACTGGACAACGATCCGCGCAATTGTTGCAATAACATTGACAACCATTATTGCACTCATATATATCGAAATAGGACCCCATAGATGGTTTGTCTTTTCCGCAGTTGGGACAAGCATGAAATTTCGTGACCATTGTTATTTCCTCCTCCGTTGCTAAATTTATTGAACCAAAGCAATCACTCCGTTCCGAGCCGAGTCGTATCCTTTATATCAATGCAGCCTGCACCTGATTTCCCACAACCTTCTCAAAATCCTCTTTTGCGCATTGCTCAGTATCTCTTTGACTTGTTGCAGGTGATCGATGAACTCCTGCCATAGATGGAACTCTAGCCCTGTCATTCTGTCGGCGCGTTCTACCGCTTTCGCGGAATCGATATTTTCTTCACTCAAAAGTTTATAGATTTCGTCTCGAACCACCGCCAATTCCCGCTCCCTATCCCTGTTTTCGCGATCGTAGTCTTCAACAAGCGATATGATGCGCGACATCTGTTCATGCGACAGATCGAGTTCGCGTGCATGTTCCAGAACACGCGCTGCCGCGTTATGTGGCGTAAGTGCCTCCGCTTCATGCCAGTAGCAACGCATCGTCTCCCCGTGGCGGAACACGCGATAGGTACCTGCCGGATTCAGTTCCCCTGCATGGACTGCGGATGTCATCACCAGCAATACCATTAGTAACACTAAGGTAATATTACACCCGAGTCCCAACATACCCAAATTCCTTCATGTAGTTAGTGGCTATATAATTATATACTTATGCGATTATTCTGTTTTATGCATAATTACAACAAACCGCCACACTCATCGCCCAAATTTGATAATCACGCCCGGCCCACTGCATGGATTGACGGATGCTCCCCAGACCTCTTTCTTTCTGTTGGGATAGAAGCTATCGTCACTAAAAACCTGATAGGCATCCACACTCATTCCTCGAACTATTTCATTCTTGGCATCCAGATAAAGACGATATTTACGCTGACCGTACCATTCCAGTATGGCGCTACCGTCCTTGTCGTGTCCGACAATGACATAAGCATCAACCAACCCCTCCACGCGACCGAAACAGCCGATATTCGTCTCGAGCCTGTCACCTGGATGGATGCTTTCGTTAAAGACACCGGTTTCCTGCAGAATGAAGTTGGATGTGTCATTGAATAGGGCGACGCGTCTGAATGATGGATCGACATAAACCTCTTGCTGTTTCAGCAAGTATGAAGAGCAACCGGAAAGGATCAATAGCAGAGGTACCAGCCACAACATTTGAGGATTTATCCTTTTCATGTTGGTTTGCAGTGTCTTAGCCGTTTTTCTAGGTGCACACTCATTGGTTTGATCCTCCCTAACTAAATAACCGCATTAACAGCCGACCGACAATACGCGGAAAGAAAATCAGCAACTTGACGAAATCGGCCGCCAGACTACCGACCATTGTTGCCGCTGCGTCTTTACCGATCAGCAGCGCAACAATCTCGCGGAAAATACCCAGCGCGAAAAGCACCACTATCAGCACAGTCAGCCAAGCCGGTAACAGCTCGATCAGTGGCTCTGCAAACGGCAACAGGAACGCATCAGCAAGCACGAACACAATGAGCGCACTACCAAGGCGTTTCATGCCTACCATAAACAATATTCCTGCAACAACGAGCACGAGCGATAACGCCTCCACCGGCACCAGGGTACCCAATGAATACCTCATGGCCGATTCCTCTCTTCGTTGTGCCTGTCACGGTTGAGTTCGCTATCCCTTGACGTTGACATTTCATCCGCCTCGTCAAGACCTTGTTCTAACCAGCCCTGATTGCCTGAACGGCGGTCTCTCCTGTCACTGTGTCGGCCACCTTTTAGATTGCGCGCGTGCAGTGCCACGAAGTTACGGCGTTTAGGAATGTGGGATTTGCTATTGCACTTTTTCATGGCCATCTGACGAGTCTGATTTAATCCTGTATCCGGAATTCTTGGCTACCACAGTAAGCTTGACCGGATCAGCTGGCTCCTCCCGATTGGTATACGGCTCAAAAGGAGGCAACATAAGTTTCATGGCCATAACTGGATTACTTGGATATCAAAATCACTTCCCGTGGGTTGGCCTCTGTCCTTGACCGCAACGTACACCCGGCCATCGTGGTCAGCACGAAATCGGATACCATCATTCCCGTACCAATCCACCTGCTCATAGAGTTCCTCATCGACGGAGGCTATAGTGGACAGGAAGGTGTCCACCGCACCGCTGGTCGTATTCACCCAGATCTCGTAGTCATTACCGCGCACCACATTGAAATCAAAACGTGACAACTCATCCCCGACCATCCTCACCTGCACTGGAGCCGCATCGACATCGAGATACCGCGAGTCACGCAACGGCGCGGAAGGTTCGTCGTAGTAATAAACCCGGATGGTATAGAGACTGCCCTCCGGCCGGCCCCGATCTTCGATGACCACAGAATAAACGGACTCCTCGGCCACGAATGTGAACTCGCCTGGATAACGATTCGAGGCGATGGTATTGGCGCCGGGATCTACACGTGTACCGGGTGAGACATGGAAGCGTAAACTTCCTAGTTCGCGCCCCACTACTAGTGTGTATGAAGCACCGGGCCGGGTAGGTATGCGGTAACCGTCCACAGCATTCGGTATCAACTGGCTGGTGGTGGGCACTTCATTGACCTGAAGATAGGGCGCATTGTTCGTGCTCCAGCAGACTTGCGAGCCGTTCTCGCAGTAGTCCTCCTCCACACCGTTGCAACCGGACAACAGCAGCACGATCACGATCATGTTGACCTTTAGAATCATTTCTTTGATGACCTCAGCGGTATTGTTCTGACAAGATGCTCGGGAGGGACATGCTTGACTGAAGTCATTTCTCCCACGCCGGGTGCACCACCCAGCGCTTTGTTGGAGCGTACCGGCGTGCCTGACGGAAGCCTCCAGGTCGTCCGTACCTGTGGCTTTTTGGGTAAGCCATATCGGGCTTGGGCAGTCGCAGTTGATGGTGGTCGTCCAGGTGTCGTCCCTGCGGTCATATGGCTGCCGGGTGCAACGCCATGGGCCGCCTCATGGGCAGCCTGTTTGTGCGACGTGTAGCGCCAAACTTGACGCTGCTTTACTAACGGCTTTGCGACCGTCCTAGCATCGCGTGCAAGATCCTTCTTGAGTACTTTCTTTATGGCGGACCGAACGAATGCTTTGCCTAAACCGCCTGCCTCGGTCACAGGAGTTATGAGAATTCCTACCAGGAAGGTGACAACCACAGATTTGTAGAAAGACATATCAGTTTCCTCCGTTAATATCGATGCCACAACAATGGGCTCAGAGCAATCCTAATTCCTTATACCGTTGCAAACTGCCAAGATTGCCGTGAGTTCAAACACAATGCCGAAACAAGGACACATACCGTTGTACGGTTCATATCTTCCTCCCAGTAGAAAACGACACACTCAACCTTTGTTGATCGCTGAGAGATTGGTCTCGAAGCCGTAAGGGACGGGCACCCGCTTGAACTCCGAACTGGGAATCAATTCCCCTTCTAGCGTCATGATGGACTGCACGTCTTTCGTGACGACATCCGCCACCTTAGCGTCGGCTTTCACTTCCTGCTGTAAGCCATCTATCAGAACAGGTTTGCGCTTGGCCATGGTGCATCTCCTTAAAGTGGTTGTAGTGGAATCAGAGGTTTCATCGCTAAGCGATGTGGTATTGATATCAGCAGTGGCAGCAGCAAATTGATATCTACTTGTAAGACACAGGAAATCAACAACAGAAAGTCTGTGTTCTGATGCCATGAAATATATCTAGGTTTGGAACCAATCGACGATTACGGTAGTACGTTGCTTAACGCATAATCGCGCGTCAGCTGCACAGACTTCGGGTGTCTGCCTGCCGTTCCGCAGAAGCCACATTCCTGTGGCACCGCGCCCGGCCTGGATATCGAGATGTACAAGCTATCCTTACCCGTAACATCTGATAGTTAGATGAAGGTATCTCATCTATTCACGCTCGGACACTAGCCAATCAATTTATCCGAACGGAACTCGAGATATCGAGCGTGTTCTATTTATTTAGTTCGCCCTATTCGTATATTAGCAATCCGTGTGCCATTTCAATAGAATTTCTATATCTCACTGTATTATCTGGCATAATTCCCAATTGACCCTAACTATCGCGACCGGTTTATCTCTGGAGAAATGCGTTATTGTTATCGGTGGGTCACAACTTAATTCACGACATCGAACCAAAATCAAAGATTACTGAAAATGCCAGGCCCTTCTATGCACGCCCCGGATATGATTCCACCGCCAAACCTAACCTGGATTGTATCTTGCTGAGAGTCAGATCTAATGTGGCCGAGAACCGCTTTCATCCGTGGGCGAAACAGAGTCAAATGCACGAGGCCTCGGTAACGGCTCGGTATTTCCAGTACCAGAATAGAAACCGCACACAGGGCATTCGGGATCCGGGCCTTCCGGGAAATTTTCCCGGTCAGCTCGCTGAACCGCCCCATCACGCCAGCTCTCCGATACCATGGTCGCCGTCGGACGCCAGCTACAGACGTAGTTCAACAATTCCGTCACGAGAAGCGATGCGGCCCGCTGGTTGAGGGCATAGACACTTGGTGTTGCCATTTGCGGTTGATCAATAACGTAACCGGCTATTCGTCGTGACTTTGCAGTGGCTTCATCCAGAAAGGCAACGAGCGTCTTCTCCCTGTCGAAAAGACTGTACTGCGTGCACTCTGCACATGCTGTCGTACCTGGTAAAACAGCGAAAAATCGGCTGTGGAAATCGGTGGTCTCATCACTCCCGGTCACAGCGACACCCGCGTCGAAATAGGGAATGCTGTACTGGATACTGAAGCGGTTCATAAAATAACGCGCCTCATCATTGTCCAAGCCCGCAACAATAACGTCACATGTTGCGAGAGCTGGCTCCACTGAAGGGTCGAAAACAGACTTCGACAGGCGCTTCACCCGCATGTGCGGAAACATCCTTCGCAAACGAGCGGCGAGCACGGCCGCCTTTGCCTTCCCAACGGCACGCGGCGTACCGCCTTGCCAGCGGTTCAGATTGGAAATATCGATCCTGTCGTCATCGATTAGAGTCACACCACCGATACCGATTCGCCCCAAACTTTCGGCTAGAATGCTACCCAAACCACCGCACCCGACTAACGCCACATTCATCTCTCCGAGCAGTGCCTGCCGATCACTGGTGATAAAATCGCGTTGACGGCTGAATACCTCTCCAGAGAATGAATCCATCGTTGGCTTACTCGGCACGATGCGCTCGAAATGTTCACCAACGACATCCACCGCAGCAAGAGAGGAAAAATGGGATTGGCGCCGGGTATCCACCAATCGTGTATCCAGCCCCTTCTGCGCCAGGACAACAGACACATTGTAAATAGATCGGGCCGGACCTATATGATGATGCTTGACAAGCATTGGCTCGAAGGAACTACGCAAGTAGTGGTCGAACTCGATATCATCACAATCATCGATGCCTGAAAAACGGGTATAGTCATCGAACCAGTGGTCGTGAACGTTGATCAGGCAATTGAAATGTGACTCGGCGAACTTGATCAGCATACCGTTCAACACTTCCGGTTCGAGACGGACGTTGCCAGCAGATTGGCTGGCGAAACAGTCAGGAGCAAGAGGCCATACCTTCGCGTTATGTGGCACTAATATGATCAATTCTTTGCCAACGTTCACCGCCTGCCCCCAGACATAACTAAGTGCCTCGGCCTGTTTGCCTGGCGCAAGATGATAAGCGCGAAGCCGTGACATCGGCGTCTCGTGGATTCTCAACCTGATCTTCATGCTCTCCTCTCTCCCCTATCACCTAATCAACTCAGCGAAGAAATTCACCAAAAACTTGCGAATGTTGTCACCTCTGCCCGGATCATCCGACCGGTAACGCCACGAATTACCGGCATAATGAGTACAAATCCAGGTGTAGCCGGATATCGCCGGGGCATCGTGAAACGCCCTGTCACGAAAAGCATTGAACCGGTTCTTTAGTTGACTAACTAAGGAACTGTTGTGCTTGTTCAGCACATATATGCCAATGGGCGGCACCGCTGGAAACGAATCGATCAAAACAAGCAAATCGATGTAGTCTGGATTGTACGAATCGGGAAGGGGAAAGTTGCGAACAGTAAGATATTCACCCGTACTTCCCAACTGCGCACGCCTCCACTCACCATTCGAGGGATATTCGAATTCGTCGAGATATTGCTGAAGGTTATCGACTTCCCAACGAAGCAATGCAAGCTTTCTGGGAGAAACAGTAACAGTTGAGTTCATTATTATCGGTCCCCTTCTTGATCCGGGTTATCCTGATCTTCCTGGACACTTTCATCGTTTCCAACTACGCGAAGCTTTGTGTGGGGACGCGAACGACGTATCACATCCACATCTCTTGCATATTTCGCCGACACCTCCACCGCCTCGCGCCGAGTCCGGGCAATCAAACGAACGGTGTATACCGAAGCAGGTGCACAAGATACCTTGATGAATAAGAATGAAAGTTCGAGGATGAAGAGGACCCCTGTCATCAACCAGTGGAATTGTTTAGCAGAAGCACCGACCATGGGGTCATTCTTGATTTCATCGAGTGCGATATAGCGCATGAGAGGATCATCCAGTTCTGGCACCCAGCGAGGATCGTGCTGTTTCTGAATATCCAACTCCCGCGCATGCATTTGATAGGCGGCATTTCTTTCCTCTAATACCTTAGCGAGTTCGTCAATTCCTTTACCGAGAACGTTAAGGTGAGATTCTGAGTTCTTGATCTCGTTGATAGCGTTCTCGAAAATTTGGTGTGCTTCTTGTTCCTGGCGCTTCGCCTCACGCCATCTCGGACCTTGCCCTGTTCTATACCCTGGCAACCCTCCATCGGCCTCGCGACCCGCTTCGATTCGTTCAGCTGCGGCTCGCTTCCGTGCATCATCTCGTTCGGTAAGTGCAACTTCGAGCCGACGTTGCCAACTTGCTCGCTCCATCCTTTTTGCCTTGATCTCCTCCTCAATTGGATTAATCAAGCGAGTGACGATATCCGCCTTCTTCGTCGCATATTCCTTTTCAATGCCAGCGTTTCGCGAGGCTCGTTTCAGCTGCTGGTGATTCTCTATCGTATCGCCAAACATCCAGAGCGTTGCACCTAATGCGGTTGCCCACGCAAGCATCAGTGCGACGCCAGTGCGTCCAGCTACTTTGGTCCAATAGCTTTTATCTCTTGGCTCGGTGCGTAGTACACCGGCTAGCTCCCAATCACTTGCCGCGAAAGACTGGTTTATCGCAAAGATTATCAATGCAACCAGAAGACCCAATGCCATCCCCGTCGGCAATGGTAAAAAACTCGACCAGAAAGCCCCCCATGCAACCATAGCTACTACACCGAGTAATATAAGTAGGTTAGCGTTCGAGAAAATAGTCATCTGATCAAACCTATTCGACTCATGTGCAATGTCCGGGTCCGAGCGTGTGATCCAGCAAGCAATCGTGAGTAGTTTCGAACACAGGTTGCTATTTCGATTTTGTGCTTGCATGACTCATTCCTCCCATAGAACATTTAGCAAACGAAGTTCATCTGGAACATGATGCAGATCGAATAGCCGAGGTATCAAACGAAGTTTGACTGTATGCTCTGTGCCATTAAACCCCGTCGCTACCAATCGGAAACGCTCTTCTTCCGCCCCTGCTTGCACCTGCAAGTGGCCCGCTAGCGATACTGGATAAACCTCGCTACGCACTGGAGCTTCTAGACGTACGCAGGATGCGCCAGCAACGTTCCACTCAAAACACACTTCTTCATCGATAAATGCACTTTTGACTTTTTCGGGAACTTCAATAACTACTGGCGGTGGCACCACCGTAATTGAAACAACCTCTACCGCAACGGCTTCCTCCGATAGATGTGAATGCCGCCCAAAAGCTTTGAGCTGGACATCTTGCGGTCCAGCATTATTAAACGAGATCTGGATATCGCCCGCGGGACCAAGTACTCTTTCGACAAGACGTTCACCGTCACGTACGAACAACACACATGATTCGGCGTCAACAGTGCTCCAAGCTAATCTTAGGGGGACGCCCATATCGACTCGATTAGAGCACCGAAATCCAATTATTCTCGGGATGATGACACGCGGCTCAACAAGGGTTTCACAGAGTTGATCACCGACAGCGAGCGAGATAGTAATAGTTTCCCCACCAATTCTGATTTTATGCCGCCCTACTGATGGGACAGTAATACAATCAAGACCAGGTATTTGAAGTACTCCCACCTCTTCTGCTGAAGCTGAAAAATCCCACTGCACGTAGATCTCCTCACCCGCATCAGGACAGGAGTCGTCGCACCATATATATACAGCAGAACCAAGTCTGCCTGCTTGCGCGAAGTCCCTGAGTTCATCCCTTGTCGCTTCAGATATCACGATACCTCTCCCATCGTTATCTTGTACTCAATATGCAATAGGGCAAGCCATATTCTATAAATACAATCAAAGTAATTGTCTTCGGCTCATTGCTACGCCCCCCATGTGACTTTCTTATTCAAATAGGAAGTTAGTGCAAACTCACCGCTGTATGGCTCATGAACGTTTCTTCATTTTGGGTTTGGTCATCATCATCCGATATACACTGTCGGTATCGAACAAATACATGCGCGAATCTGTGGCCATCGCTACAGCCCTGCAGTATTCATGGTTGATGGTCTGACGTGTGCGGGTGCCGACCATGCGCTCAGCCTCGGCGCCTATCATCTCTAGTAAGCGTTCGGCCTTTTCTATGATGTCGTTTACTGACTTGGAGGATGCCTCCTTCTCGCCTCGACCCAGCCTCCGACCGCAAGCGACCACATCTCGGCACCACCCCATGAGGTAGAGGTTCCAGACACGGACAAAATGATCGGGGTTACGGATTGAGAGCGCTTGGAGATCTTTTGCTAGACGGCGTTCACGGCGTTGAGTGGCTTTGCCCATGGTCGTTTCTCCTAATGGCTGACGGATTGATCCCCTACAGACACCCACCTCTGACATATGACTGGATGTCGTTCTACCGTCCCGCAGTAGCTGCATTGATGCAGCACTACGCCCGGCCTGGGACTTCAACGTTTGCAGGCTGTTATCGCCTACAATATTCACCGATTAGAAGAAATAATCTTACTTACTAATTCTCTTTGACAATCATGTTGGAATTCTCATCCAAAATACTTTTTGTACAGATCGTTAATACATAGATAGCAACCTGCGTGCCAAATATTTGTGGACACTTTCAAAGTGTCGAGCGATTCAAAAGGATTTTTGATAACTGCTTGTTTGAGCATAAAAACAACCATATTTATTAGTCACGATGAATAACATAGAAATAAATCACCCATTCTCTTTCTGTTAGATTGTGATGTGATACTCACAGCATCTGCCATCGTGACATCCCAATTAACTAACATTCAGCATTACCTTTGCTGACTATCCAGAAGAATCGAAGTAATTTCAGGCGCACCTTACCTGTATCAGGTGCTGTACCATAGTTATTTAACTATGCCCAGCTAGAGAATTCTTTTAAACAAAAAACGACAATACGCTCAGCATTTTTGACTAAAGAAAGAACTCGCTGTTTTTGACGATCTCTTGGAATGCTGTAATTATAATTCAAACGGTATTTTATTGTGTGTTGTGGATTGTGATTCAGATGTGAGGATAGTTGCAGGCTTTGATCACAAACAATAATGATCAAATCACAATATCCAAGATCGAGGTGCCGTGCGTTAACTACATCCGTTCTGATGAAGCCGAAGAGCCATAATAACGTCCCTGGCGCACATTCTCTGTGCTCGAAACAAAGTACCTTATCTGACTATAAAGACTTCGATTCCCATTTCATAAATATTGGCGAATGCCCTTTCAAGTCAATGAATATAGTTCGTCGCTCATTTATCAGACACTATATTCTGCGATACTACGATTTTCTTCAGATCAATATTCATTCACCGTTCAAGCCGTTCCTTGGCTAGCCCAAGTAAACCTAATCTCCTCGCTTTTGATTTCATCAAGCCCAAGCAGTGCTTTTTCTACAGAATCAATATCTGCAACACTTGTTTGTATTGTGATGCGATATTTTTCAGGCCCGGTTTTTTTATACATCTTCTTGGGTTCTCTTTTGACAACGACATTGTCTATATTGGACAGTAAACTCAGAACCCTCCTTTCAAGCTCTTCAGTTATTTTCGCTCCATTAAGAAATCCTCTAGCCTGCTCTTTTTCAGAGTATTTTTGTTTTTCAGTTCTACCCTTATGAGATTTTTCTTGCCCTTTTACTTTGGGTTCGGGGACTCTCTTATGCTGCCCTGACGAAACTGGCCTTGGCCTCACCCCCCGAATAGGCAGTCTAGTAAGCTCCATAATATTCAGCCCCGACACGCTAGTGACATATCGCTTCAATTCACCCACGAGGCGCTGCTCTATCCTTGCTTTCGCAAAACTACCCGATCGATTTACTCCATACTCGAAAAATTTTCTTTCAAAAGCCAGCTTAAATGCATCATCTTTTCGGCCCGCATCCATCAACCTGCCAACGTACAGGAAATCCGCCAAGACATCGCTATCGACTACATCAAAACTAAGGCAAGCATTCAAGTTGTCAGTCCCAATCTCCCTGTGATCTTCAGAAAGCACCGCATCCGCCAAGTGTGACATTACAGAGTAGTCAGCTACCAAAGGCCCTTTACAACTATTCGTTCTACATCGCGTAGCTCCTTGATCAATGAGCCGGCCACAACCCGCACACATCGAGTCGTTATGTGGCTTTACCTCTGGGGCAGTGGCATAGGGAATCTTTCTAGATTTGAGACTACTCACAGACTTTATTATTGTTTCGTAGTTGCTTCTACGCCCCAATACCTGGAGCATCAGCGTGTACGCCTTGCCTCGCCCACCAATCGTTTCAACGTCTGAACGACTAGGAATAGTATGACGAAAGTCATATCTTGCTGCCACACACATCGCGTCATCTACTGCCTTGTCTTTGATCGCTGTTGTTAACTTTTCTTTTTTTTTCGCCTCGTAGGCCTGGCGTCCATGCCACCTAGCCTCCGCATCCGATTTATTGTTATTTTTTTCTAGGTTAAACGCGTCTAAATACGCCTGCTGTGCGGCTTCTGCGTAGTACTGCGCATCGTAGCTTGTCTGTTTCGTGGCGAACCATACAGAATAGGATAAATTCTCTTTTTTCGGCGAGTTTAGTAACTCATAAAATATCAATTCAATGCATACTGACAACCCGCGAAGGTAAGAACCATCTGCATATACATTCTGATCACTGTAGTTGCTCTTTGGTATGGCACACCGAAACATTGAGAGCCTAACATTACTAGATTCACGTTCCTTTAATGATTGATTTAAAAGTTTGCGTATGGAAGAATTCTTTCTCAAAGGTTCGACATCTAACCCAACACCTGCGCACCCTGCATCTGTATAGTATGGGGCACGATCGTAGAATGACACTCCATTGCGCCGGATCATTTCTTGAAATTTTTTCGCCGCTAAAATTGCATCGTTTTTACTGGCGCCACTCGCGAACAATATTGCGCCGCCCACGCTAGACTCATCGACGGAGATAAAATTTCCGGACTCTTCGAATGCAATCACTACATGTGTATGTCCCGTTCCATCAAGTGACTCCGATGGATCGTCATTGCAACGTTTCACGAGATCTAACAATTGCCGCTGCACGTCCAACAAACTATTCGCCTGCTGGACATCCCGACTCCACCCTTCGATAAAAGTATCCAACTGTTCTTCTGGATTGCCAGCCAAGACATTTGGCTTCGTACTTGAAAGGAAAATATTTCCATACTCTGCCAGTTTTGTTATTAATTCGCGCCGTCCGGTTGACGAAAAAATGATAATAGGAACACTTGGCCAGCGGAGAGCACACAGGCGCGGCAGTAGTGAAAGTGCAATATTAACCTGATCCTTATCGAGGGAAAGATCCCCCGCTATATATTCGAGTTGCTCCACCTCATCAAAACCATCCCATGCTAGTTTGCCTTCACAGGTTTCCGATATTTCAAGCGCAGTAGCAGCAAGGATGGCATACCATTCCCGCTCAGCACTTATTTCACCGGAGAACAATCTGATATCCAAAACCAGAACCCATGGGCGAGTTTCACCGATACTACTAACTGGAGAATCGAAATTTCGCTGACTATATAAGCCTGCCTCTATCCCTATTAGGCCTGAATCTTCTACAGTGATACCCAGCGCCTCCAACAAAGCATGCGGCTTTGTTGCACCATATAACCGAAGATCCCCATCATCACCTAATATTGCCAACTCCTCGCCCGCACGCCGAATATTTTCTTGTGGAATGCCTACCAGCGCACCAAGGACCTTGTTCCATCCTTTGTCTAGCTGGTCATCAATTACAACCAGATCAACTGATTGTTCGATAGGACTAATTTTATAGCCATCGTCATTGCTCTCTGAAGGCAAGAGACCTGTCCAGTCAAGTCGGTTCATAAATGCATTCAAAAGTGATGATTTGCCACTTTCTACTTCAACACCGGACAATATGCGTGCGATAATCTGCGGGCCGATGACATTATTCAAGTCATGGTGATCATTACTCTGCAGCACAGTCGCACGCCACAGATTGGCAATATATTGCAAAGCTGCCTTTACACCACTTTCGCGCCCGCTAACCGCTTTTGCCATTGTCATGGACTTACCAATCAGCGCATGATCATCACCGTCCATTATCAGGTCTACCAAAGGAAAATAGCGCCTGCGAAAACGAGCATCCGGTGGAATGATCGGTGCGTGCAAAGTAACCCACGGTATTTCGTCGAGCAAGGAACCGCGCACGCGCATGGCGTGTGTATCCACGTAATCCTGACAAGTAAGATCTATTATGTGAATGCTGAAATTCACGTGACTGGAAAGTTCCAGTTCAATCATTCGCATCGTGAACGCCAATACCCAGTCCATTGGCGTCAGGTGCTTCTCAAGAAGTTTATCGCTTGTCTGGCCGTCCGTGGGCATGCTGTCCCAGATGATGATGAGCGCTTTCCAGGAAGACTCATTGGCTTCAGCGACGATATGCGGCGCGGGCATTACGCCTTTACCATCAACGTCTGCTTCACTCCAGAACCTATCAAAGTCTTCGACATAGTCGAAAACCGCGACCTCACCAGAATATTTTCCTTTCAGGGTATCCCTATATGCTATACCCAGCTCTGTACTCTCTCCTCGTTCTTCCACCCCCATGGGTCTCCCCTTATTGGTTGCACTCCAGCTCGGTAAGCCTAATACCAGCCTTTACTACCATCTGGCGGATACGCTCAAAGTCTTTTGCGTCATTTATAACATCCAAATAATTCGCTAATGGTTTATGCTTGACCTTCATTCCTTGGCGACCACGGAGTAGTCGCACTAGCTCGATTAACACTAAACTTCTGAGCTCGCCATCTAAATTCCCGGTGATAAAGCTGTAGCGAGCATTCACAGGCAAATTATCTATCTTCGCGGCCAATTCCACCGCTTGATTTTCCAGTGTATCTGCCTTTGCCGCTTCTGTAGGATTATCGACACCAGGGTGATTTGTTTCGATTGCGCCAGATTCCGAAGCCTTCATTCTCGCGGTTAGGGGTGCAATCTCAATATCCTGTGGAAATAAGACATTAGATGTAGTGGTAACAACAGCCCGTGAGATTACAGCCTCCAGCTCTCGGATGTTTCCCGGCCAATTGTATGTTTTCAGTTTCTCCATTACCTCTGGACGAACAATGTCGGTAACATGTTTTTTAAGCTTCTCGTTAGCCTTGGCGATCAAATGCTGACACAAGGCGGGCAAATCCTGCATTCGCTCTCGCAACGGGGGTAACACGATAGGAAATTGGTTCAGGCGATATGCAAGGTCTTCACGTAATATCTCGTCATTAACCAATTCCGAGAGCGGTTGATTGGTGGCCACGATCAAGCGAACATCCACCGCGATGTCTCGCTCATCCCCCATACGTCGGATGACACCTCTCTCCACCGCTGTCATCAGATGGTTTTGCAATGCCCGCGGCATGGCCTGGATTTCATCCAGGAACAGCGTGCCACCGTTTCCGAGTTCAAATAAACCCTGCTTTTCGCCCACGGAACCGGTATAGGCACCTTTAACATGCCCAAAGAGTTGGGCAGTCAATGTTTCTTCGTTCACTCCCGAACAGTTGAGATGCTCGAATCGTCCTTTTCTTCCGCTGAGCCGATGAATCGCATCCGCTACACCTTGTTTGCCAGTGCCAGTCTCACCATAAATCAATACGGTCAGTGAGTGTTTTGCAGCGTTTCGAATCAAGTTTGTAACATGCTTCATGGCTGCTGTTGAGCCAACAACAAACCCCATGTCAGTGTCAGGCGATCCTAGGATCGCTGTTACCGAGTCTATTGCCTGATTCAGCGCTTGCGCCAGGATCGGTGCCCATTCTTCATTGGCATCCTGCTTTTCCGAAATCTGATTTTTGCCAAACCAGCCATGAGGCTGTAGATCAAACGACTCCAGGGGAATATCTGTGTCGGCAAGTCGTGTAGTGAATACCACCACGGGAATATCAGGAAAGTCTCGGCGAATTGCACCCAGTAGCACACCGCCTGTGGTTCGACCATCAGGACGTTTGTCATCACCGGGGAAATGAAGATCAAGCAATATCACCTGTGGGCGTCGTTGCCGTATAGTATTTTCCGCATGATCAGGGCGTGTTTCAATCGACAATTCGAAACCGTAAGGCAGCAATCCCTGGTCAAACATACCTGCCCAGTTGGCAGCCTCGTCGTCTATCAAAAGCAAGCGAATTTGCTCTTGATGAGGTACTGCATCACTATTCTTCTTGACTGTTGTCATAGTTCATCTCTTCTTTTCAGAGCGGCGTCCAGTGTGTAAGTGGCATCAATAGCCTTGCGCACCGCTGCTATTACCTTTTCAAGTTGACTGATTACGGATTCGATCTTTTCTTGCCCCACTTCGCCGCTCTCAAGCCCCAAGCGGTAACGCTCCCTGGCCTCATCAAACTCAGACCAAGATTGCTCGAACTCGTCCATCGCAGCGCGTAGCGGCACGACACCACCATTGGCCTGGGCTAATTCCGTCGCCAAAGGCCCATAGGCCCAAAGACGGCTGACCATTTCCTGATGCTCCTTGGAAATGGCTGGTTGAGAGTTTAAGTGAAACGGGCTAAGCCGTTCTCCCCGCAAAGCACCACGAAAATTATCCAGCATCCCCGTCGCGTTTGTCCGCCGATTTCCCAGCCAGTGACGCACCTCGGAGGAAATCCTTAAAAGATCACCAGGGTCTTGTGGCAGCAGATTATTGGGAAGCGGCTGTTTGGCGCCTTCAATCACGCGCTGCGCTGCTGCACGGAGTTCTACTGGCGTGGCGTTATAGCGTAGATACTCAGCACCAGGCCAATCAAACAATGCACCAGACTTTGGCCAATACTCATTTGCCTTGTCACGCACCAATATTTCAGACTGTAATCCGAAAAAAAGAATGGGCTGAAGTGGTTCATTCTCATTCTTTTGGCGCATCAATAATTCGCGTGCTGCGTGCAACCCGCCGAAAGGTAGAAAATCCTCGTAATCCTTGCCTGTGCGATGGCAAAACCGGATGAAAGGTTTCTCTGGCAAGCCTCCCATGTCGCGTCGCCAACATTCAGCAAGGAGCAAGCAGGCGTTATCGGAATCATCCTTAAGCAAGATCAATTGTCCTAGCAAAAACGGGCTGCTGCTTTCTCAAGAGCAGGTAGCCAATAATTTTCATCCAACATGTTAAGATTGTCACTGATATAGGGCTGCACCATGCCCGCATATTCCAACATTTTCTTCTCATGCCAAGAATCTTTTGAAATCGCGAAAAGTGCATTCCATGCTGCACAGTTATCCATGCATTTAAGTACTGCCCGTTTGCCGTATTGCTCAACAAAACCTGATACTCGATCCTGGTGGCTCTTCTCCTTGTTAGTTGGCTGATTAAGTAGTTTCTTGATCGTTTCAAACAGTTCCATCCTGTGGCCATGACTAAAATAGCCAACATTGACCGGGCTATAATTCGTTACCCTTTCCAGCCATTTCAATTGCGCATTGTGATGTCCACTACTATTGTGTTGGATCACTGAAAGTATGGTATCAACAGTTACCTCAGGAAGGCTCAAGGGAGCATCATCATCGTTATATTCCCTGTCTTCAGCAAAATAGATGCGATCCTCGTTATCCCCACTAACATATGCTCCATGAGCAAAATCTAATTTATCAGCGCCGATGCCCTTATTCCCAAATACCACCAAGATAGTCATAGCCAAATCTCCCAAGTTAATTGCCCGGTGCCGCAGCAGCCCACAGCGCTCTCATCAATCCCAGCTTGCTGGGCCTGATTACCAAAAATTCCTGTAGCGCAGAGATAGGCAGATAACGTGCATCTACTCGCCCATCTTCATCCCGGTGGCGCGCAGCAGTCGGCACCCCGCGCCCAGTGACGATGATAATCTGCGCATGCTCACATTGTGTGCCACGCACCAGTTCAGTTAATGTCTTGTTAATGCTTTCTTCTGGACGTTCCTTATGACAATCCTTGTTCAGTCGCTCAAGGATGGTCAGGTGCAGGACCAGAAAATCGGTGGGCAACTGGTAATCCAGCTTGGTAGGCTGTTTCAGAAACTTCTGAATATCCTCAAAGATTGGTTCGTCAAGATCGCAGGCCTTCGCAGAGTCATGATAGGCATGTTCCTCTCCGACAATAGGCTCCTGTATCTCGACATCTTTGGGATGCAGCGGGCACCAAATGCCGGTTCGCGGCCAATACTTGTAGAGCGTAACTTCGCGCACCTTGTCATGGCGACGGCTCTGAATGCGCTCGTCCAGCACGACGACACGAGCGAATGCGGCAGCTGCCAATTCGGGCATACCTTCAGACCGGTCATTTTGCATTGCCTTTACCAATATCTGCGTGTGAGGGCTGTCGCTCCACATCGGCTCTACACTAGCCCAGTTTACTGAGCGGCGCCCAACATTCAAGGATGCAGCCGCCGGAGTCGCTGATCCTAGACATCCCAGTCCCAAGACGGTGTCGTTGGGATGATCAAGCCAAGCTAGGCCAACATGATTATGGACGTTACTAAGAGGCAGTTCCTCTGGCATCGTGGAAAATGGTTTAACGTTAGTACTACTATTAAGCAAGACATGGGAAACGTGTATACGCTCGGACTTTTTAGCTTCTTGCGCTGGAATTTCTTTTCTATCCCACCCTACCACCGCATAAACATTCCCTTTTCCCCATCGCTCAATTTTCGTTTGCGCCTGCCCATTCTTTTCTTGTCCATTATTCCGATATTTTTCTATCATCGTCTCATGCAATGGCTGCATCCAGCTCAAGGCGGTATCGCCATCCGTTTTTTCAATTAACTCTTTGTCAACATCCATTTCGATTGTTCGGACAGGCAAGGCGTATTTGAGGGAGGCATCAGTATCAAGTTTCTTCTTATACTCACCCATCAAATCAGGGGGCATCGCCAAAAAGCTATAGCCGCGCGACTCATTGGCGATTTTCCGCCAATCGATACCCTCATCCCCGTTTTCCACCTTGTCGCGACAAATGGGCTTGATCCCGCGAGACAGCAACCTCTTGTCCCGCTCTTCATTATTATTTTCAGATTTGGATGGGGCTTCGATGTAAGCTAACAACTGTGCACGTTTGAGATAGAGCGTGTAGGACAGGCAACATCCGTTCACTCCATCCTTCACATGCCCCCAAGGATTAGCCTCCAACACGCGAGGCAATTCTGCCTCGCCCTCAAGGTCACCAAGTGGAAGCCCTCGCAAATAATGCGCGCAAATCTGCATTTCACGTACCCCCCAATATTTTGGATTGGCCGAGCCATCCTTGTTCAGGAAAGGTTCCTTCGTCAAGATTTCATTGATGTGTGCAGTCAAACTCTTGTCACCAACCCGTTTGCCTGTCTCCATCACCCATCCATCTTTGTCGAGCATGGTTCTGGGATCAATAATAGTAAGTTGTATCAAATTGTCTTTTGCGTCAGGGGCCTCGCTCACCGAAACATAAACGTTTACCGATTCATCGCCATTGCTTTTAGCATGCCTTGCACTATTGCGAATGATATTTTCCAGAATCACATACAACGCATGCACCCCAACCTCGCCTCCTGGGCAGGAAAAATAGAGAGCATCTACTGAAGGTTTTTCATCACCAGTATCAGCTGGATTTCCCCACTCAACACTTGCAGTAAGTGATTCCTTACCTGTGATATATGAAAGCAAAATTGGTTCGTTTTTCTTAGCACCAGCGGGAGTCTTTAGTCGCGAACAACTCAAAGTGGCGGGTGTAGCAGAAGACTGTGAGCATGTTGCCGAACATGGATCATCAGCTTTGATTCGTTCCTGCTGCTCTTTTAAGTTGAGTTTATTGATCGTCTCATCAAGAGAGAGTGGTTGCTCCCAAAACGCCCTATCGGACGTGGCCACCTCAGCCAGGAAATCCATGCGTCGCTGGATGTAGCTCAAGAAATCAGTGCGGTGGTCTGTGTTATCTTTATTTGCCGGATCAAGGTCGTTTTTGATGGCGCTGCTGTAACATGCCAGCACATGCGAACCAATGTTATGGGACATGTTACGTCCCATGATCGCAGACACTGCGCTACGTAGTGCCGCACGGCGGTTACGTACGATAGGCAAAAGTGTTCGCAGGGCTGCTATGTGTTGCCGGGCAATGGCGAAGTTAATGTGGCGCTTGTTTTTAGCCTTCTCGTCCGGTACCACGGCCGATGCCGGAAATTCAAATTCGATATCGATTCCACCGAAAGCAGACTTTTCTTCTTGTCCTAGCTCTTTTATGAGATCCTCATTGAGGATCGGGTGTACATCATCCAGGTCCTTATTAACATCACTCCATTTGAAGATACGTTTCCCTTTTTCGTTTCTACATGACACACACCGATCGGGGTCTTCTTCTTTACAGCGGTCCCATTTCCACTCGATGTTGTTAGCTGCCGGGGGCGAGTGGCGGTAACAGTATTTCTCGCTATGGTTCAAAACGGTTACGCGCTCCCAGTCCTGGATCCAATGGATTCGCTTAACGAAAAGTTCGATCCAGTCGTAGGGTGGAACGATCTGTTCCCAAGCGATTTTGGTCAACCCCGCAGCGAAGTATTCATCGGAGAGACGTTCGATCTCCAATAGCAGGTCATGCAATCGTTTTTTGTTATCTCCTGCTAGGTATGACTTTCGTCCCTCGTCATTGGCAAAGGAGCATACGAGAACACCCCACAGCCCGCCATAACCCCTTCCTTCATCCCATGTGTCAAAAACTGGTACGAGCAGTGCGTGACGCCCCCCAGTAGAGTTCCCGATCGCATGAGCCTTCAAATAGTTCGTGAGCCTCTCCCAATAGAAATGCTTTAATAATTTACCCCAAATACGTCGGCGGATATTTGTTAGGGGACGACTTTCAGAAGGCTTCAGCAACTGTGGACACTGTGACAGAAACCCAGATGTGACTGATTTAAAATCCACCCTGCTCCATATCCATGGCCGCATGTCTGTAGGATAACCATTGGTAGCGTCAGAGTCATTTATGTCAACCACAAGAAAAGCTAATTTACTCCTTATCTCATCCGAAAGCTTTGTACCGTCATAACCACTAATAGCTGAGTACAGTAGGCCGGAAAGAAATTCGTCGGTGCTTGATGGCAGATGGCAATATGCCTGCATCAAAACTCGTTCGCTCAAATATAGATCGTCGTCACTCCAATGCTCGACTGTTTCATTACCAATTTTCCTAATGACACGTTCATCCGTAGACTGATTTCTTGGGGGGTGCTTCGTAAGATTGGCCGAATTAATATCTTCTTCTATATCGCGTCTTATTTTTTTCAGTTGCTCCTTATAGTGTGTTTTTTTCTTCTTCTCCCACGCTTCCCGCCCCCATATGAGGTGGCTATGGAAAGTACGACACTTTTTGTTGAAATAAAAAACGGCTATTACAGCTGGATGAGTCTTTTTTTTCCCTTGAGGTTCCCGAAACATCTCAGGTTCGATAATGTGTCTAATGTCCAACAGGATTCGGTTGGTGGTTTCGAGTAGATCCGACGTCAAGTAATTGATATCCGCACCCAAATCGTCCCTGCTTCGAGCCCACTTTCTTCTGTCGCTAGTCACTAGATACTCCTCTCTGATTCGACACAGTTCTTGCCATCATGAAATTATTCTTATCGAATCTAGTAATTGTATGCCCGGAGAGCATTAGAGTGCGGTCCGTCAGGAGTGATAACAGTGCGTAATCATGGGAGGCGACCACGATACCGATTCGGCGCTCTCGTGCCGTTTTTTGCAACAGGGTTGCTATGATTCGTTTGTTCTCACCATCGAGCGCAGCGGTAGGCTCGTCAGCCAGCAGTACCTTGGGCTGCCGCACAAGACAACGAGCAATTGCAATCCGCTGGCATTGCCCTCCGGATAGTTCTGAAGGACGCCGATCTAGCAGCAAACTCTCCAGTCCAACTTCGGCCAGCAGTTTTTCTGCTTGATGTTGGCCTTGCGGTACACCCGCCGCGCGCATGGCATCGTACAATGCCTGCCTAACGGTGAAATGTGGGGGAAGGCTCAGGTAGGGATTCTGAAAGATGATCTGTACCTCGCCGTTTGCAATCCATGCCCTTCCCGCGCACCGGGGGGCGGCATTCACCGTGACAGTGCCGGCGTCCGTCGGAACAAGCCCCGCGATGCAGCGAAGGAGTGTGCTCTTGCCCGCACCGGATTCGCCAACCAGCCCGAGCACTTCTCCGGGACGCACGTCCAGGTCCACATCGCGAAAGACAGTATGTCGATCCACGTTGGCGCTGAAAAACCTGTGCTTTGCGGGATAGGTCTTCGATAGGCTTCGGAGAGAAAGAATCGGGGGTATAGTAGCGACGGTTTCCCGAGTTGCGTCCGGCTGAGCAGGTTCATAGCGATCACCTGCAAGATTGACGGGCAAACCATCGATGTCTACAGTTCGATCGGCTAGGCTCCGTACCGCGTCCCGGTCGTGGGTGATAAGTAGAATTGCCATATTACGGAGTTTCCGGACCTGCCCCAGTAAATCGAGTACGTCCTTCCTAGTGGCCGGATCAAGGGCTGTGGTTGGTTCGTCGGCGATAAACAAGGCAGGTTCCGCAATCATCGCCCGCGCCAGCAGGACTCTCTGCAGTTGACCGCCGGAAAGGCGCCCTGGCAAGGAGCGGTAGATACGTTCAGCATCATCCAAACCGAGTTCACGGAGCAATGCAAGAACGCGGTCACGGCGTTGATTAGGGGTTGCGATTCGATGTAAACGTAGCGGTTCCTCGACCTGACCTCCGCAAGGAAGAACGGGATTCAAAGCGGCAAGGGGATCCTGAAACACAAACCCCACCTTCACCCCTCGTAAAGGAATAAGCACTTCTTCCGTCGCAGCAGAAACAGGTTTTCCGTCTAGCTTATACTCGTCCCAATCGGCAGACAGCCCGGACGGAAGCAGACCAGCCAAGGCCAGCGCAATGGATGTCTTACCCTGCCCCGATGGCCCGAAGAGTGCTACTGTTTCCCCTTGCGTGATGTCGCACGAGAAACGGTGCACAATCATGCTATCCTTTCCCCGTGGAAAAATTCTCAGATTCCTAACTGAAACTACGAGCGGATGCGGCGTATCGGCTATTTCGGCAACCAAACCGCCCCGCGATCTCATTGGACCACCTGTTCCACGCGTGGAGCCACTACGTTGGAATAGCGTACCAGCCATTGAAGGTAGAAATAGAGAGTTCCGTAGGCTAAAAGAGCAGAGAAAAGAAGACTGGGATTGGTGAGGAACTGCTCTTTACCGCGCAGGAGAAATACACCAAGATCTATATCTGAACGGTTGCCAAGACCGAACACACCAATGGCTCCGTCAATAGCGATTGCACTGCCGAGAATCTGGATGAGCACCGGAACCAGAACAGGAAGCGCTGCAGGTAATAGATATCCAAAGAAGATTCGCCCTTCGGAAAGGCCGAGCAGGTTCGCAGCTTCCACAAAGGGTGCTGTCCGCAGCCGTGTGAACTCGCCAAGAAATATTTGGGTAACTGTGGGCAATACCAATACCCCAAACGCTATCAATGTGATCCACAATCTGGGGCCTTGTACGGAAACCACGACAATCACGATCCAAAGCACAAGGGGCACACTTTCTACTATTGCGCATATGGCACGCAGGCCCACCCGCGTCCATTGCCAGTCGCCCCGTGACGCTAGATAAGCGACAATTGCCGAAAGCAACGCGACTACGGTGGTTATTGCCAGACCCTTGCCTAGGGAAAACAGCATAGCCAAAGACAAAATTCCCCAAGTGTTGCGTCCGAACTCATCAACTGGCATCCAGGCGAATGCAGCCACATTTGAAGACAGCGGTTGTCCAAGGCCAAGCAGCAGCACTGCAAGCAGGACAACGATCAGAGGAGGAATGATAATTCGCAACAGCATGGACTGACGCGTTTTTCGCATCGCGCTTCCTAGAGAACCGACTTGCCGGAGTGATGCCCCATTGACAGCCACACTCCGTATTCATTCGGGAAGTTCACCGCTCCCTCCAATGAGGATGGATAATCGAAATGTCATACCTGCGCACTTATCATTATCCTCCCCCAAACGTATATTATTCGTTCATCCCATAACCTACACGGATCGCAGACACTAAAATTCTGGTTACAGCCACGAACGATGCCACAACCAATGTAACACCTAATATCAGATCGATATCAGAGCGGCGGACGGCACGAGCCGCAAGTGTTCCAAAGCCACCAAGGCCTAGAATCGGCTCCACAAAAAACAAAGCCGCGGTCAAACCAACGACCATCTTTTCGAACGTCGGGCCAATTTCCGCAACAAGATTGTGAAGAATGCGCCGCCGCAATTGCATTTGTGTTGCTCCTGCTGCCCTTATCGATTGAGCATATTCGGAGCGTAAATTGCGCTGGGTGATCCTTGCTGTTTGGGCCGACAACAAGGCGCCTCCCCCTATACTCAATGACAAAACAGCAACACTCTCGTACACCATTCCCGTCAACGGTACGCCGATCGCAAGCTGCACAGCAAGAAGCAACGCCAAACCAAGAAAAGGCGCGACATACGGAGGCAGGAATGCTATAAAATCGCCTACCCCACGTAATGGTGACGACTTATCCCTAACCCACATTGCCGTCATGAAACATACACCTGCCAATAGCAGAAAAGACGCTCCGAGACGCGGTGCGCTTTCGCTTAAAGCCCGGTTCAACTCTGACGTAACAGCCTGTCCATCAAGCGTTCGTCCTAAGTCACCAGTGAAGAGCCCACCAAGAGCATCAAGATATGTCCGCGGCGGGAAAGACTGTGCAAATGCTGCCAATAGATGCTCGTTCGCGCTGAAAAGACCAAGCGCCGAAACTGCGGCTTGGGGCAGCGCCCCAACAAGCAGATATGCTAAACCATGCGCACCGAGGATAGCGCCGACCGAATAGATTAGTACGGTGGGCGGTTTACGCATCATATCAATCAATTACTGCTTCGACACAAACGCGTAGTTTGTCTGTCCACTGGCGCTAAACAGTATATCGGAAATACCGGGACGCACTGCCTCTAAACGGCGCTCGCGCAACACACCAATCCAGTTGCCTTCTTCTACTATCAGATTACCGGCCTGTCGTAGACCATGCTCTGTTTGCACATCGAGTGCTTGCATCCCCTCTATCGGTGTGCCAAACGCGGTAAACGGGTTACCCGGAGTAAAGAAGCTGTCCCAGAAATCGGGCGAATGTACCGTCGCCTCTATGACAATTGAGGCAATATCGAAATTACCCTTAACAAGCGAGTCGATCAGAACCGCTTTGTCCACTCCTTTGTAATCGGTCGTAACCCTGCCAACAGCACTTGGAAGCGACGCAGCTATGAGATCGCTATAAGCATCCGGTTCGGTGAGGATAGTCAATTTAGCTATTGGAAGCGCACTTGGATCCTTTGAGGGTGCAGTGATATCCGGCACCGGTGGATAGGGTGAGGTCAAAGGTATTGCTGTACCCTTTGAAAGTTCCGCAATTCGCTTTCTGTCAATGGACGAAGCATATGCATCGATAAAGGACCGAATTTGTTGTTTGGTTAAACCTTTATAGGCAAGACGTTTTTTGTTGACGATCAGAATCCGCACTCGATCCCAGTTGCGCTGTTGAAGGGAACCACCTCCCTTAGGAGCCTTGGTGGTAGGATCAACGACCAAATCCACTAGCTGCGGGCTAGTGAGGTCGAGCACATCAAGCTGCCCAGTCAGGAATTGACTAGCTGCGACACTGTCGTCAGCAATGTAATTAAACTGTACTGTTTCGACGCGTGGTTGAATCGCACCGCCAGTCCACGCTTGCAATACGACACGGTTATCCGCCACAATTTCTTTTACCTTGTACGGCCCGATGCCGGGAACCACCCCATAGGGCTGCTCTGAGGCATTAGCCGGCAGAATCCAACCTGCCGGGCCACTCAGCGCATCAAGGAGTGCTGCGGAAGGTCGATTTTCAACAATTTTAACTTCGCCTTCACCATCGATCTCGAGCCCAGAACACTTAACCGCTTTACCGTCTTCCGTAAGTTCGTGACGAATACTCTTCAACGCCCATGCCCATGGTGATGTCGGCTGCATAGCATTACAGATAGACGCTACAACATCGGATAGCGTAACCGGAGTACCATCTGAAAATTTCACCCCGGTTTTTAGTTTGAAGCGCCACTCGTTGTCGGTGTGCGTCCATGACTCAGCCAGGATTGGCTTTACTTCTCCGGTATCGTCCTGAAATATCAATCCCCCATGTAATAAGGTAGCAATTTGACGACTCTCCACATCGGCCATTTTTAGAGGGTGCAGCGAGAGCGCGAAAGAAGGTGTTCTCAAACGCACGATGGAATTGGGCACAGGCCCATGTTGCGAGAAGCCTGTGCCCGATTTGCTGATGACTGCTATCTTCTCTTCTGATGCGCTGTCAGGAGCTGCAGTCTTATTCGACCAATAGATGCCTATAGCCGCTACAGCAACAATTAGAAGGATAAAAGCAAAGAAATTTTTCTTCGACATAAATCAAACAATAAGTAATGTAACTGCTCTACGAGCAGACTATGTGGCAATCATACGAGTTCGGCTACTCTCCCAGCGAAGATTGAAGCTTCTTCGTTTCGGGGATTCCAGACCAAACCTGAACCATCACTGCGATGCAGTATGTCTCCACCTATCGCACAGGAACCATCAGGTGACAGGCGTACTGTCTGATTGAGGCGCGACATGCGTCTGAGGCGTAACTTTGCCAAGTCAATTGCTTCGCCGGCATTCCGGATCAGAGTCTCGAACTCATCATCAACGAGCATCGAGATCCCACGACTAAGAGCCTCTCGATGGAATGTGGTGAGCTCCTTAACTACGTCCGCCGGGGGTTCTACAGTCGCATGATCAATAGAAAGGCCTACCTTATAAACAGGTGTTACTACCCAATAACGCAATCCAAGTTCGGCGAGCAAATCCGGCATACCGGTTAGATAATGAGCTTTGTGGCGCTGAAGTACACTAGCGATGATCATGCGATCTCGGAGGTCGCTGGCAGCCGCGCGGCGAATGCCTACTATAGTTTTAGCGAAGGCTCCCTCAGTACGACGCGTGAGGTCATGTGGAGCCGCTTGATCCGAGTCGAGACTCACGGTGATCCCCCCAACACCAAGCGCAACGAGTTCATCTATCCTTTCGGCTAAATGGGTACCATTTGTAACCAAAGCTGTTCGCACACCTAACTCCCTGGCCTTTTGGAGAATCACTTTCGAAATTGACCAGCTCTCCGGTAACAGAGGCTCGTACCCCTGAAGCGAGACAAGGGCAACGTTCCTTCTGACCACCATAGACTCGATGAATTCGACGTAATCTTCGGCTTGAAGCACTATGTGCGAAGGATTCGCTTCTCTACGAGCCCGGATGAAGCAGAAAGCACAATTCAGGTTGCACCCCAGTGGAGCAGGCACAACAACTGTCACCGCAACCTCATCAGGCGCGAGCGTGACATTCTTAGGTAAAGCAACAATGACGCCCATAACCAACCTTCCTCTTGCCTGCCGACCACAAATTATGGATATTAGATGGCGCTCAGCGCTTAAACGAGCTGAGCCACGCTAAAAACCTCACAGTGGACCGAACACTTAACCATGGGCATATAACATGCCATCTGTTAACCAACACCATAGTATCTCAGAGAAAAGTACTAAGATAACAATAGGTTGTCAGTTTTTTCTTTTATAAATGTAACGCGATTACTTCAAGAAATACAGGTGAATATTGTGAGTAGCCACTCACAACTTGCTCACAACATTGTGATTTTTGACTATCTAGCAGCCTGTTGAACTAAACCGCTTCGCGGTAGCTTCCCTCCGAAAGACTCTGCACTGACATTTATCGTCAACACTTCCTAAAGGCCCATGCGGGTCTTTAACCAGAGGAGTGAAGACGATGACACCTTTACGCAAATCCATGATTGAGGCCATGCAACTGCGTGGCTTCTCCCCAAAAACCCACAAGAGCTATATCGGTGCGGTAAAGCGCTTGGCTGAGTATTATCACTGCTCACCCAAAAAGCTGACGCTGGATCAGCTTCAAGCCTTTTTCAAATACCTGGCCCTTGAGCTAGAGCTGGCGCCCGCGAGCTGTCGGCTGTACTTAAACGGCATACGTTTTTTCTATCTGCATGTGCTTGGCTGGGAGCACTTCGATGTACCGCTGGTAGTGCCCAAACGAGAGCAGCGAATTCCCCAGCTGCTGAATCGTCACGAGGTGGAACGCATCATCGACGCCTGTCCTAATCCCAAACACAAGATGCTGCTGGAAACCTGTTATGGCTGTGGCTTACGGGTCAGTGAAGTGGTGGCCTTGCGGATACGGGACATCGATGGCGAGCGTCGTTTGCTGCGTATTGAGCAGGGCAAGGGTGGGAAAGATCGCCAGGTGCTTATCGCGCCGAGTTTGCTGGAGCATCTACGCCGCTACTGGCGGAAGCAGCACCCCACCGAGTGGCTATTTCCCAGTGAGCGCCTCGCCGGTCACGCCCTTAGCGTTAGTGCGGCACAACGGATCTATGCCAAAGCCCGGCAATTGGCCGGTGTCGTCAAGGATGGCGGTATCCACGCCCTGCGTCATGCCTACGCCAGCCACCAGTTGGAGAATGGACTGCCAGTGCATCAGCTCCAGCGTCTGCTAGGTCATCAAAACCTGCAATCGACAATGCGTTACGTCCACTGGGTGCCGGACGAGCAGCGCGGTGCCCGAGGCCATGCCGATCTGATTGGTGCGCTGAGCGCCGGTCATGGATAACCCCGCCACCGTCCAGGCGGCCCTGAATCGTTTTCTTGACGACAGCCACTTGGACAGCCAGCGGCGCAAGGTCTGCGGACATCTCCGGGCCTGCCGCACCGAAGCGATGGGCGGCAGCCTGATGCACTGTGATCAGTGTCAGAAAGAACAGCGCTGGTACCATGGCTGCCGGGACAGGCACTGTCCCCAATGTCAGGGCCGGGCCACTCGACAGTGGGCCGAGCGCCAGCACGAGGCCGTCTTGCCGGTGGCCTATTATCATCTGGTCTTCACCCTGCCACACAGCCTCAACGGCTGGATGCAGCTGCATCCGGAGGTCATCTACTCCCTGCTGTTTCACAGTGCCTGGAGCACCCTCAAAGCCTTTGGCCGAGACCCCAAGCGCCTCGGCGGTCAGCTAGGCATGACGGCAATATTACACACCTGGGGCCAGAACCTAAGCCAGCACGTCCACCTGCACTGTTTGGTGCCGGGCGGGGCGCTAAGCGACATCGGGCAATGGAAGCAATCCAAAGGCAACTACCTGTTTCCGGTGCGCGCACTCTCTCGCCGCTTTCGGGGCAAGATGGTCAGCGGCCTGAGGCAAAGTGCCGAAAAAGGAGAGCTGGCACGCGTCACTCATCCCGGCGAGATTGACCACCTGCTCGACGAGCTGATGGGCCACGAGTGGGTGGTTTACTCTAAACACTGTCTGAGCCACACCGATAGCGTCGTCGACTATCTTGCCCGTTACACTCACCGCATCGCCCTCACCAATGCACGTCTCCAATCGGTCAATGAGAATGGAGTAGCACTGCGTTACAAGGACTACCGTGACGGCGAGCAGCACAAGACCCTGCATCTAGCCGGTGAGGAATTTGTCCGCCGCCTGCTATTGCATATCTTGCCGAAAGGTTTCACCCGCATCCGTCATTATGGTTTTCTGGCAGGGCGATGTCGCACCGAGAAGGTGGCGCAGATCCGCGCAGTCCTGGCGCAGGAGGGTACCGAGGCGGAGAGTGATGGCAACAGGGAGGGTGATGACTGTGCAATAGCCGAGATCCGTTACCATTGCCCACTATGTAAAACGGGGTACTTACATTTAGTGGCGGAGCTGCCATCGCACCCAGCATGGCCTGCGAGAAGGCGACGACGATAATGATGATGTAATAAGCCAGACAACCGCATCAAAGCAACGTCCTGCCCTGGCTGGTCGGAGTGTACCTGCGTCAAAGGCTGGAATTTAGCGGGAAACGGCGCTAGATTAGGGCAAACAGGACGACAAAGGGAGTACAAAGATGGTCGATGAAGACCTCAGGATGAATAGTCGAAGCGCGGATAAGGCACCAGCAGACGTGTCCCCCTACGCCCGCGAAATACTTTTCCCTTTATAGAGTAACGTGCCAACCTGATGGGCGGCTCAGTCCAACAGACATTTAAACGCCATGCTGCGCACGGTGTTTAAATGCTTATAAGTTAGCCACTAATAATCACTATTAACAAAGCAGTAAATGCATATACGGGCAGAATTCTATTACCAAAATGGGACCTTGCGTACCCTGAATATTTATGGAACTCCGCCATCCACCAAGCATATGCAGAAATCGACAAAATGTCCTGGATTTTGCATATGACTGGATCCACTGAAAATGATGCCGCCTAGCCGAGCGCTAGTAAATGGACCAAACCTCAAAAAAGGGTTGCAAATGGAAGGGGGCTGTAATGGAAAGGCCCTATCCGAAAGGGCTAGAGGCACAAAGGGCACCTCTCCCTAGTCCAGACACCCAAAATTTTTTACCTGATCCGGAAAAATGTTCGATCGCGGAAACTAATTTATCGTAGTCATTGTTACGTCAGGCCTGCTACAACCAGGCGAATGTTCAACCTGCAGCGTAAATCGAAACCACCTCACCCGGAATGCTTGTCCGTCAAGCTGCCGCTGGACCTGTTGGGACAGCATTCCCGACACATCCGGGAGATTCAGCAGTTGGTGGGGATTCCGTCGTCCCACTGGCGCACCTTTTATCTGGACCCGCTGTTGTCCTACGCCAACTATGTCCAGCTCCTGCCCGCCTCGGAGTCCCATCATCATGCCGGCATGGGTGGTTTGCTGGTCCATGGACTCGAGGTGGCACTCCATGCCCTGCGCCTGCGCCGCGCGCATTTGTTGCCTCAGGGCGCGGACACCGAGGAGATCGTTGCCAAGCGGGAGGTATGGACCTATGCGGTGTTCAGCGCCGCGTTGCTGCACGACATTGGCAAGCCACTGATGGATCAGGACATCAC